>Ga0197143_1000815_pt1 | contig 29543 bp, 35 predicted proteins | sample GBS70_MetaG_FD_148603 | JGI IMG/M metagenome (GOLD analysis project Ga0197143, IMG submission 148603) | Sediment microbial communities from Great Boiling Springs, Gerlach, Nevada, United States - GBS 70_MetaG | ecosystem: Environmental > Aquatic > Thermal springs > Hot (42-90C) > Sediment... | reverse complement strand
AATAGGAAGTGACGCATTATTCTCCCTGATTATTATCTCAGCCAAATCCGGTGACAGGGCTCTTCAACAGCGTGTCCACGAATACTACAGGTATGTGGTTGGAAACGATCTGGCCACGGCCGTCGCGGGGGTAAGTATAACCTTCTACGAGGGGGAGAGGGTTGGGCTGATTGGCCCAAACGGGGCTGGCAAGACAACGCTCATCAAGTCGCAATGGGTTTAAATAGAACCTTCCAAATTCCCTCCGTTTTTAAATCATTAACCGTTTACCAAAACATTCTCCTCGCCGGTAAAAGGTCAAGTCGCAAGGAAACTGTAGAGGCCTTGATATCTGCTCTAGGCCTCGAAAAATACGCAAACGTCAAAGCAGCAAACCTTCCGTGTGGAATGATGAAAATTCTCGAACTGACTGTCACAATGGCCTCAAACCCCACAGCAATACTTCTCGACGAGCCAACAGCCGGTCTGACCATGCATGAAAAGCAACAGATAGTCGAGCTACTCAAAAGACTTCCAGAGAAATACACGATAGTGATGGTTGAGCACGACACCGACCTTATCTTTGGTTTTGCGAGTAGAGTTGTAGTCATGCACAGGGGTGAAGTACTGGCTGATGGGAGGCCGGAGGAAATTGCCGTTGACACAAGGGTTAGGGAGGTGTATCTAGGCTGAGCACGCTCCTTGAAATTACTGAGCTTAACTCGTTCTACGATAAGGCTCAGATACTTTTCGACATCAATCTAAGAGTTAACGAGGGAGAGCTGGTTGCAATTCTGGGGAGGAATGGTGTTGGGAAAACAACATTACTCAAGTCAATTATGAATATTGAGGTGGTGAAGAAAGGCCGCGTCAGGTTCAGGCAACAGGATATTACATTTCTTTTCACCTACCGAATAGCGTCTCTTGGGGCTTCATACGTCCCCGACTACACCGGCCTAATACCCGTGATATCGGTCCTAGACAACCTTCGCTTATCGGCTGGAAGGAAGAACGTAGACCTACGGCTGGCGAAGGAGCTCTATCCCCAGATAGATGAGCTTCTGTCAAAAAAGGCAGACATATTAAGCGGCGGGGAGAGAAAAATAGTCGCCATCATCAGATCCCTAATGTCAGACCCCACATTAGTCTTACTGGATGAACCGACCGAGGGTGTAGGCCCACTTGTGGCTAAAAGAATTTACGAGCTAGTGTCAAAAATGAGGGAGCAAGGCCTTACGGTTGTTGTTGTCGAACAAGGGACGAGGTTTTCGTCTGTGAGGAAGCTTGCTGACAGGCTTTTGGTCATGGTGAACGGGCGGATAGTCTTCGAGACAACTAGGGACAGAGTAGAGTCTAAGCTGGAGACAATAAAATCATATCTAGCCATGAGCGCGTCCTAAACACCGTTCTTAAGTCCTCCCCCTCCTCAGCCCCCAGCTAAGTTTTTTCTCAGGAATCAACTTGATTATCACGGCCTGTCCCTCACTCCAAGGGTCTCTCCTAGCCCAGTCGAACCTTTCGAAAAAGGCCTTTGAAACCGTGCAAAACTCCTCACCACTATATAGTAGCTCAGCCCTCCCCACAACCATGACAGCCTTGTTAGGCTTGTAGACGTCGACGACAAGAGACGCACGTGGTCTCTTCTGTAAATTTTTATGCTTTTTTGTACCTATGTCGGTGACAATATAAAATACCCCATCAATGAATAGAAAACATACGGGGACAACGTGGGGACTATTGTATTCATCAACCGTCGCAAGCCTACACAACTCATTACTTTTAAGAAAGTCTATCTCAACGTCTGTGAACTTCACATTGCTAATTCGCTAGAACCCTTATTTATTCTGTTTCTTATGGAAATGTAAACTATCGTAGACCCAGTTTTTGATTCATGGGATTTGGTTGACCCGTCTTTGAAGAAAGAATGTGGAGGAAACCAGTGTATCAGCATAGATAATTATGCTTAAATCCGGAAAACATGATGTATTGGTGATGCGGTTTGAGTTCGAGTCCCTAGTCCAACTAGCTGCGTTCACGTTTCTCGGATATATGGTGGTGGTTAACCCACAAATTTCAGAGGAGTTTTTCGCCACACTATCTGCATGGCTTCTGCTGTTGACAGTGGTTGGCGGTGGGTGGCCTGTTTCCGTGCCCTATGGTAGGCCGTTCAAAAAATTATGGGTCACAGGCATTGTCATGACCCTGCTTCTGCTGACGGCATCCACCGCTTCCTACGCCTTATTTATCGTCCTAGGTCTACAACATCTAATGACGATTTGGTTCTGGGTCTGCGCAAACTGGGCATTTGTACTCGATGCCTGGCCGGTGCGCCATCACACACCCAAAACCGCAATTATCGTAGGTTCCGTTGCATCCATGCTAGCCGCTCTCGCATTAGACTATCTACTTACACTGTTTTCGGTTAAGAGTCTACTACCCCTGTTTATGGTGACGCAGTTGGCGGTTGCGGCCATTTTCTCACCCTTCTTCGTCTTCCAAGGATATCCCTTCTACCGGCTTTGGCGGCAGCCGAGAATAGGGTTCGCGATATTGTTGTTAAGTATAGCTGCAGGCCTAGGCGTCACTGCCTTGCCTCAAAACATACACACACTCGTTACATCATTATTAAGCGGGGTGCTGCTTTGGTCTGTTTTATTTTCATGGTCCTTTGCATTTCCATTGACCAGGCAATACGGGCAACCGAAAAGGGGCCTATTGACGCTTCCGCTAGTCTTTGTAATAGCTGTTGCATGGTCTTACTCTGTGTCAATGGTTCTTCCAACGCCAAAATCTCTTTGGCTCAGTCTTTACGTGGTGTTGCCTGCATTCATAATCCATAACATTTTCTGGTTCAGGATTCCTTTTTCGCCGCCGTTACTGCTAGGTATGCCTCCCCAGCAACATAAAAGCCTGGAAAAGCTCTTCGACTGGTTTTCACAGATACGAGACTAGGTCGTCAACATTTTTCAACACGATGTCCGCTTCCACATCTCCATATGTTTTTCTTTCCCATCTTTCAACCGATTTAACAAAGACCGTAGTCATTCCGAGGCTTTTGGCTGGCTTTAGGTCGGATTCAGGTGAGTCTCCCAGCATCACGGCGTCTTCAGGTCTTGTGTCAAACTTTTCTAGAACTGTTTCAAAGTGTAAATAGCTTGGCTTTCCTGCGACTACAGCCTCCTTACCTGTTTGATATTCCAGCGAGGCAACAACAGCGCCGGGAGAAAAGTATGGTCCTGAAATCGGCGAATAATACCATCTTACCTTGTTTACGGCGAGGAAGTAGGCGCCGTTGTTGATGGCGCGCAATGCGTTTGTAAGTTTCTTGAAAGATAGGAACCTGTCATGTCCAACGACAACCGCGTCGGCCTCCCGCCAGTCCCCTACAACACGGTGTCCATGAGATTTAAGCTCCTTGACCAACCCTTCTTCACCTACAACTAGACATTTTGACCTCCCCAGAGTTGTGAGGAGATGCTGTGCCGCCACCCTGACGGCAAGCCAGACCTGGTCTCTGTCCACCATAAACCCGAGCCCCCTTAGCATTGACCATACCTCGTTAGTGCTCCAGCTGGAGCCGCTGCCCAATAGGACAAACCTCTTACCTACCTTCCTTAGGGCTGAAAAAATTCTGTAACCACCTATTATCTGGATATCCCACTCAACCAATCCTGAAAGTAGCACACCGTCGACATCAAACATGAAAAGCTTTTTTCCCTTTAGGTTCATTTTATGTTTAGAAGTAGAGGCCTACCCTAACCTTGTTTTTCTCAACCTGTGTTGGGAAAACGGCTAGGGGTCTAGCGCGTCCATGGTGTGGCTGTGTAAGAACCCTACCGGTTCTCAAGTCAAATTTTGCAAGATGGTCTATGCATGAAATCGAGGTCCCCAACGTAATTCCGTCGGATAGGAAGCCCCTTTCGTGGGTGCAGATGTTTTCGACGGCGTAGATTTTACCATCTACTTTTGCGAGAAGAATTTCCATCCAACCATCTGCATTAACCAGCTTCAAACCCCCTTCTGACAGTTCATCGATATCACAGACATCCACCCACCTTGGTGGTGGTAACGTCTCAACGGGCTCTTGGGGAAAATGTTGAAGACAGACGTCCAAAACGATGTTAGCAACATCTTTTGACGGCTCGAACACATCCGGCTCACCGACATATTTTCCGATAAAATCTTCCATGGCGACATCGTAATCCAGGTCTCTCTCGTTTATCATGAGCAAGACATCTCGTATAGCTCTGTCTGGGCAGTAGTAGATTCCCGCCCTAACGGCTGAGAATAATAGCCTAATGCAGAGCCTTGCCCCAGCCAGTACGTCTGCCATGTCCTCCGCTGTTTCCAATGTTTTGTTGAAGGCGTCGTATGCTGTCCTCACCAACTTTGGTCTAGACCCGGTCCTGTACTCGATTAAATTCAACAGACACCTCCTATGCCAAGTCGACACCACTAAAATCCTGCCCAGAGTCTCATATAGCCTTGGCTCGTCAGCTATCTCCCTCGAGCTGGCGGCGGCATGGTTCAAGCAGTAAATTACGTAATCAAGCATTGTAAGGAGGTCGTTTAGATACTGGTCGACAAACTCTTTTTTACGGGTTTTCAACAGGGTTACGTATCCATACCATGCAACGGGTTCAAAGTCAGTAGCCTTGACCTCAGCGATCTTAGGCACTTGTTCAGTCATATCGCATGCCGTTTAGCCAACTCAACCCTGCGGGTCCTAGCCCTATCTATGGTCGGGAGGGTGTACTTCGTTGTTATTTCTAAAACATCTCTTCTTGCCTCAGCAGTGGTGCAGAGCTTAAGCCATGTCCTCTCCGCAATCGACCAGTGGAAGAGCTCGTCGTCGAGGAGCTCTCTGAAGACGGCCTTTATCTCGGGGTATCTATCCCCCGCCCCCTCCTCAACACCCCTGTGGTGGCTGACACTCGTCCACTCGACTACTTGGAGTGCTGAGGTAAACCGTAGCTGGAAGAACTCCGGACGCTCAAGCGCGACCTTAAAGGGCAGCTCAAACACTTCAACCCATTCATCCATAGGCTTAAAGTTATCCATGTTGCCACCGTATTTTTTGAGAAGGCTGTGACGGAGCACCCAATGTCTCGCTTCATCCGACACCTGTCTTGCGAACATCGGATAAAACTCGGGGTCAACCTTGTCTGAATAGTCTTTAACAAGCTTAGCGACAACAGCAGCTGCTGCCCACTCGTTCCAAGTACCCTGCCTAAGCCATGAAATAAGAGAACCTCTGTCGGCTGTTTGTATCCATTCCTTACCATAGTTATAGTGGCGGTCAAAGTGCGGCTTGTTTACCGCTTTGAAGTATTCTACAAACTCTAAAGTCGTCATGTTTTCGAGGTCTTTTTTCAGGGCCACCTAACCCACCTCTTGGCCGTTGAAGATATTTATGGTAAATAAGGTTTTGCTTTAAACAAATCAATCTTGAGGCATTTCTCTGTAGGGTGTTTCTCTACCGTATCCAAGTTTAGCTACTTGTTCCCTTGAAGGCCACTCTCCGAAAGCCTGCCACAACAGCGCGAAGATAATGTAGGGCTGGATACCCAGGTCGTACATCTTAACCCCGTCACGTGATAAAACAAGCCTCTTCTCCTCCTCCGTAAGCCCGAATTCTTCCATCACGGCTTCTGGGTCTTTCTTGAATCTCTCTCTGACGGCTGGGTCTCGGAACACATGGTAACCTAGCTTGTGTAGCCTTATGTGTTTAAGCGGTGGATACCTGAAAATTATCGTCACGTACACCACCCTCAGGGAGTAAAACTAGCAACGCAGTAGCCGTTGTTCCAGGGACGCCAGTACATCAGGATTTCTGTCGATGCGGGGTTGACTGCGGAGGCGGCAGCTATCCAAGTACCCAATTCGTGGTTACCGGTTGCATCAAGCCATTCATAATCCAGCTCAGCGAGCCGGCTTATTTCACCCCTCTCAAGCTTCTTAATAATCCATTTGTCCGCCTCCTCGTCAACATTTCCATAGTATGGTGTGCCCGGATAGTGGGAGAGCCCACCCGTCCCTAATACGAAGACCCTGTTTTTCCTCTTCGACCCCTCGAGTATTTTTCTAACGGCTTGTCCAAGCTTATAGCACCTCCTCAGACTCACACGTGGGTGTACGTTTGTGTTTAGCTGGAATGGAATCACTTTAAGGCTTTCCTCACCAAACCCTTTCAGAACCCAGTACACCGGTACAGTAAAAGGATGGTCAAAGAACTCCACCTCCTGCATAAAACCCACATCAAACTCCTCCTCCACAAGCCCAAACAACAGCTCCTCAGCCAGCTCATAGTCATTTTTAAGCCGCATAATCTTTCGTCCATTAATGCTGTAATCGGCCTCGTACCCCGTGTAGACCATCATCTGAGGAAAACATCCAAACCAGAATGTTTGAACATGGTCCGCACCAAAAACGAGAAGCGTGTCGGCCTCCAACCTCCTGAGGTTTCTGCCAACTTCCATCAACGCGTTTCTAAGCTTCTCCATCGAGGAGACGTAGTCTTGGTTTTCCTCCCAAGGGAGTTTGTATACAACAGGTGAGTGGGGTCCTGCGGCGCCACCAACGATCTTCGCCATATTAACCTTTTCCTACTAAGTTGTTTATAGGCTTTATTTTAAAAATATTGGACAAGGTCATCTATGTGTTCAACGACTATATCGGGACTCCAGCCCGCCTTAGCAATTTCTTCACGCCTAGTTACACCCGTCAGAGTCAGCGCTGTCTTTATCCCGAGCCTACGCGCAGGCAGGAGGTCGTTCTCCATTTCATCACTCACCATGATTGCCTCGGGTGGTGTGACCGAAAGCCTCTTAATAGCCAGCTCATACATTATGGGTGAGGGCTTTCCGATTATCATAGCTGTCTTGCCGGACGCATATTCCAGTGCTTTAACAATAGGGCCCACTGAAATAACTTCCCTGTTCTTCTCAGGTATTCTCTTGGATGCGTGGGCGCCGACAAGCTCTGCCCCCGACCTCAGGTATTCTAGAGCCTTGTTGAGTTTTTCATAGGTTAGCTCTCTGTCTAGGCCTACCACCACAAAACGCGGTTTCTCATTATCACCAACCACTTTATGGCCATGTAGCTCAAGCTCCTCGCCAAGACCTTTCTCGCCAAGAACCCATACCGTGGACGGCCCTGCTGTATTTTTCAGGTATAATGCTGTTGCAAGGCTTGCTGAGAGCACCTCCTCGTTATCTACGGGTAATCCCAGTGTTTGAAGCTCTTGTACAACTTGGTCGTTGCGCCGGGTTGCGTTGGTCAAAACCATGATACGGACTCCGATATCCCTAAGGTGTTTGAGAAGTTTTTCCCCGCCTATCAGCACTGTCTTCCCAGAAGAGTCTCTAGTTGTCAAAGTTCCCTGTAGGTCTAGGAGGATGGCTTTGATCCCTTTAAGCAACAAGTCCACCCATGGCGGCTAACCTTCTCTGACGACTTTATTCCTGAGGACCCCAACCTTCTCTATGTCACAAACAATTACATCATTATGTTGTAGATAGGTCTTGCCGGCCGCAGCGACACCTGCGGGCGTGCCTGTCGCGATGATGTCGCCAGGCTCAAGTGTTAGTCCGTCCGAAATGTATTCGATTAAGTCATCTATTTTGAAGAACATGTCGTCGGTCGTCCCTTCCTGTCTAACCTCTCCGTTCACCGTCAGGGTTAGCCTTAGTGGGTAGGGGCTTCCAACTTCGTCCTTGGTAACCAGATAGGGGCCGCAGGGTGCTGCTGTGTCAAGGCTCTTTCCAAGTATCCAGTTTTGACCATACGGGTTCAGCTTCTGCGGCCAGCCAGGTGGGAACTGTTTATCCCTGAAGCTTACGTCGTTAAACACCGTGTAGCCGGCCACGTGTTCGTATGCCCTTGACTTGCTGATGTATTTACCCTTCTTCCCTATGATGACTGCTAGCTCGATCTCATAGTCCACCTTACTGGATGTTTTGGGTATCAGGATCTCCCCGCCATGTCCCACAAGTGTGTTCTGGAACTTGCCGAAAAAGTAAGGCCTTTCGGGGACTTTTATTTCAAGCTCCTTGCTGTGAGAGACGTAGTTTGCGGCGACGCACAGTATCTTTGACGGGTCTGTTATCGGTGGTTTTATTTTAACCTCTGACTCACGGTGGAAGAGGCTTGGGTCTGACAGCTCCGTCGCTTTCTTCTCAAGCTTCGTCACCAAGTTGAGGGCGTCTTCACCTCCCGCTAACAGGTGCTTCATTGAGTAGAGCCAATGAGGCGCCGCACTATCACCGTAGACATTTTGATAGCATTTCGCCAAGTCAAGTATCCCACGGCTTGTCACCAGCCCTACCTTTACAATTTCACCACTCACAAAAGATAGCAGACGCATCTCCGGTCTGGACAGCATGGATTGCGTTTCCTTATATAAATTACTCTACTTCTCCGTCGAAAACATACACAGATCTTTGTTGCGGCAGTAAACCCCCCATTCTAAGACCAGCTCGAACATGCCTAACCCGCCAGGCCTGCGACACATATGCACATTGCAAAAACTCAGCAACTCGACCATCGAACAATGCGTGAGTCCTTCACGAAATAAGTAAATACGGTTGAGTGAAGTTTTTCCAAGCTTGTTAAAAGCCATTTTCGTGTAATTGTGCCAAAATTTTCGGCAATGGAATCTTTTTATTGCCTTTACTATATATATAGGTGAACCGTTAAATTTAAATAAGGTTGGTGTTTTTTCCTCTCCATGTCCGAGAGAAAGTTCCCCCACGCATATGAAGTTGAGACACCGAAGGGTGCGGAAGGATGGGAAACCATGTACCCGCAGTTCTACACTTTTTCAAAGGAGCCGGGGCCAAAAAGGGACTGGGAGTCAAGTCTTTTCTGGTATCAGGACGGTTTGCACCACGGGGAACCGCTCTACCCTCTTGACGCCATACATCCAATGGCGTGGCAGTGGGCCCTATCATCCTTCAACTCGAGAATATTCGTCGTACCACCCGCCTTAGGAATATCACAGAGAGTCCTTAACGGCTATCTGTACCTCACCCCCATACCGGTGCTGGACCCAAAGGAAGTAGAGAGACGTGTAGGATATTTCATGAAGCGGGCGGGATACTACTACCAAAACTGGAACAAGATCTTCGAAGAATGGAAGGTCAACGCGGAGAAGATCGTCAAGGAGATGGAAAGCCTAGAGTTCAGAGATCTCCCCGAGTTCGAGGATGAGGAAGTCGTCTTTAAGCACATGGGTTTGTCGAAGAGCAGTTACACGCTGTACGAAAACTACCACAAGCTCGTGCTTCTGCACTTTAGGCTATGGCAGAAGCACTTTGAGATGCTCAACCTAGGCTATGCCGCATACCTTACCTTCTACATGTTCTGTAAGGAGAAGTTCCCCGGAATACCTGACCAGCACATAGCCAGGATGGTTGCGGGAATAGAGAGCATTCTGTTCCGCCCCGACCAAGAATGCAAGAGGTTGGCCGCCGCCGCGATAAAATTGGGGCTTTCCAACATATTCCTGCAAAGGCTCGGATATTCAAAGACCGTTGAGAAGCTTAGAGAAAGTGAGAGTGGTAGAAAATGGCTTGAAGAGCTCGAGAAGTCCAAGTACCCGTGGTTTTATTACGCGACGGGCCCTGGTTTCTTCCACACAGAGCCACGTTGGATAGACAACATGGACATACCGCTAACCTTCATCACAGACTATATCGAAAAACTGACACGGAATGAAAGCATAGATCTTCCAACGGAAAAATTGCGTAGAGAAAGAGAGGAGCTGGCACAGAAGTACAAGTCTCTGCTGAAAGACTCGCAAGACATAAAAACGTTTGAGGAAAACCTACAGCTGGCGAGAACGGTGTTTCCATACGTCGAGGACCATAACTTCTATGTAGAGCACTGGGGACACACAATATGGTATACGAAAATCAGGGAGATAGGCAGAATACTCGTAAATCATGGAATTATTAAAAACGTGGACGACATCTTCTACCTGAACCACTTTGAGCTCAGCCAAGTGCTGTACGACGTATGTGCTAACTGGGCGGTGGGTGTTGAGCCTGCGGGTAAACACTATTGGCCTGCCGAGGTTGAAAGACGTAAGAATATTATAGATACATGCAAGCGAAATAGGCCACCACCCGCTTTGGGTAAACCACCGGAGGTAATAACAGAACCTTTCACCATAATGCTTTGGGGAGTAACTAAGGAACGCATCGAGCAATGGTTATCAGGCGCAGCCCAGAAGGCCGTTAACAAGCTGAACGGACTGCCCGCTTCACCGGGTGTTGCCGAGGGGAGGGCTAGGGTAGTTTTGTCGGCAGAGGAGATAGTGAAGGTGAAAGAGGGCGAGATACTGGTGGCGCCTATAACGGCTCCCGCATGGAACCCGGTGTTCACGAAGATAAAGGCAACCGTCACAGACATTGGTGGAATAATGTCACATACAGCAATAGTCTGCAGAGAGTACGGGCTTCCAGCCGTTGTTGGAACAGGGTTCGCCACACAAGTGATAAAGGACGGCATGAGGCTAAGGGTTGACGGAAACGAAGGGGTAGTTGAAATACTTGAAGGCTAGCAACAGCTATTCCTTCATAAAATTTCCCGACGAATGTGGAGCGCACAACATCCACCTAGTGGGGGGAAAGGCTTCCTCGCTTGGTGAGCTTTGGAAGGCAAACGCCCCCGTTCCCCCATTTTTCGTAATAACGTCCGAAGGGTTTAAAGAATTTATAGAGTATAATCGTCTGTGGACTACAATTTCACGTCTGGATGGTGTCGAACATGATGAGGAAAAACTCTTAACCCTTTCAAAGGAGGTACGTGATAAGATACTCTCCGCATCCCTACCAAGCACTCTTGATAAAGAGCTTATGACAGCATCCCAAGAAATAATCAGCGTTTGGGGGTCCATAGCCGTTAGGTCAAGTGCGACCCTTGAAGATGTTTCAGAGGCAAGCTTTGCAGGACAGTATGAGAGCTACCTCGGAATAAAAACAAGTGAGCAATTTTACGACGCGGTAATCAAGTGTTACGCAAGCCTGTTCAACGACAGAGCCGTCGTGTACAGAAACAGGATTAATAAGAAACATACAGATGTATACATGGCTGTTATTGGCCAGTCGCTTGTTAGAGCTAGGTCGGCTGGTGTCATGTTTACCGTCAACCCATTAAACGGCGACCCGTCAGTGGTTGTCATCGAGAGCAGCTGGGGTCTTGGGGAGGCTGTTGTAAAGGGTGAAGTCATACCTGACAACTACATGATAAGTAAGGTCACGGGCGAGGTTCTTAGGTGTAGAACCTCTAGGACCAAACCAATCAAGTACGAGTCCCTTGACGACGGCTCGGTTGTCATGATTAAGAACCCGCAGGAGGGCCCGGAACTCAGCCTCTCCAGCGGGGAGGCTGTATTTCTAGCGGACATAGGTAACAGGTTGGAGAAATACTTCGGCCGACCGCAGGATATCGAGTGGGTCATCGACAAACGTTTCAACCAGCCCGAGAACATATATGTTGTACAGAGCAGGCCGGTAACTGTTGATTGCACAGTATCGAGAACATCACGCCAGACAGGTTTAGGCATGATGGATAGAATTATCCAAACCCTCTTGTCCGGGGCACATGTCTAGTACTCGGCCTACAATCCTCATAGACCTCGATAAAACGCTGGTCAACGTCCTTGACTATGTGGACTACTGTAAGGCGTTAGAAGAAGTGCTCCACCACCTTGGACGTGATGTTAATGCTGAAGTGCCGGAGACCTACTGGGGCAGCTGTGCCGTGAAAACTATGGAGGTTCTTGTGGGTTTAAGCGGGTCTCAGGAATGGCAGGGGGTGTCGGATATTGTGGAAAAATATGAGGTCGTCGGGGCCCGGGCATCAACACCCATGCCTAGCTTAAGCGAATTTCTAAACCATCTTGACAACTACCAAAGGAAGGCCGTGGTCACACTGCTTGGGAGAAGGGCAGCGGATGTTGTGTTTAAACGGCACAACATCAACATCAAAATAACTGTATGTAGAGACAGCAAGCTCAGGCCAAAACCTTACCCCGACATGGTCCTAGAGGCTTTAAGAATACTTAAAACACCACCTGAAGAAGCCCTCATGATAGGGGACAGTGAATGGGATGAGATTGCAGCCAGCTCGGCGGGCGTCAAATTCATCGGAATAACAAACCACAGAAGCGCCCATCAATTCAAAAACTGTATAGCCATCGCAGAAGACCTCCACGGTGTGGTTAGCGTTCTCAAATCACTGTTTGGATAGGAAACGTTTTATCAGGTCGGCGGTCTCCTCAGGTGCTTCCCGGGGTATGAAGTGTCCGCAATCTTTAATATACACAAGGCTTGAGTTGGGGAAAAACTCTTCCACACCCTTGCTCCACTCCAAGGGGAAAATCGGGTCCTTATCAGACCAGATGATAAGCGTCTTTACATCTAATCTATCTTTAAGCCAATCACTGTAACGTGTTTTGAACCTAGCCCTGTACCAGTTAAACCCACCCCAAAGCCCGTGTTTAAAATATGTGTCAACATACTCCTCTACGTCCTGTTCGGTGAAAGCAGTTTTTCTAAAAGACCACCTGTTGTAGAAATGGCTCAAGTATATTTTCACGGTCTCTCTGCTATACCCAACCAAGGCTTCGGCCAGCTCCGTTAAATGGAAGAGCTGATACCAGTTCTCGGCCGCGTATGCGGGCTCAAGCCTTTTCTTGCCGAGCCCGGGATAGGAAGGGTTCATCAAAACCAGACCCGAAACCCTGCCACGGTTTTTTGAGGCAAAGTATGCGGCAACAGTCGACCCAACATCGAACCCCGCCAGAAAAGCGGTCTTTAAACCAAGTCCATCCATTAAACTCCCAATATCCTCCGAGTAATGGTCTAATGTATATGCATCGGGTGACCTCGGCTTGTCGGAGAGGCCGAAACCCCTGAGGTCCGGGACAACCAGCCTGAAATCTGTAACCAAGTATGGGATTATCTTCTCCCAGTCTTTCCAGAAACCAGGCCAACCATGTAGGAGAAACAGGGCATCACCCTCACCACCAGTTAAAAGATGCAGATTTACTTCACCTGTTTTAATCCATCTCTCCTCCCCTCCGCGAAAAACCGGCACAAACCATCCAGTGACGTTGCTCATTAAAAAGCTTCCTAAAAGCCGCAATTTTTAAAAACATATAGTGTTAGCCCAAACGTTATGAGAGGATCCTTCAATAACGTTCGATGTCTTCTTTAGATAACGCCTCGAAAAACTTTCTCACCCTCGTAGATTTCAGGAGGCTTTCTTTTTCACCAAGAAACGACTCTACTTTCGACGCCTCAACCCAGGTGGCGTCGCAGATGTCGTCGGCCGGCTTTAAGGGACCGGGGTTTCTTGCCATACACTCGAATACTATGTGAAGCGTGTACTGGGATGGGACGCCGCTGCCCCTAGGCCACTCTAGGAACTCGGGGTAGGCGTCCACTATCCTAACCGGCTCGACCACAACCCCCACCTCTTCTTCCACCTCCCTTGCGACCGCGCTCCACGGGTCCTCACCGTACTCAAGCCTCCCGCCTATGAAGTGCCATTTTCCCTGAAGTGGGTGCGGTATGTCTGGTCTCTTCTTCCCTAAAAGGAGCCTACCACGGCCATCATGAATCAAGGCTCTAACTATCACCTCGAACATCATACCCACTAAAACAACCTCCAAACTACTTAAACTTGAAAGCAAACAACAGCTAAAAGTCCACTGCATCTTTACGAACACTAGCCCAATTCCTCAGCGATGAATTTATAAAATGTGCAGGTAAAAACTTAAACTCTTTTCAAAATACATCTATGCATGGCTACAATAGCTGTTATAGGCATGATAGATGAGAGGGAGCCCGCCATTAAATTGTTGAAAGAGGAAATAGAAAAGAGGGGACATAAAACGATAGTGATAGATGTCAGCATCGGAACAGGGGCCATCGTTCCTTCTCTGGAGGCTCAAGTCACAGATGACGATGTGGCTAGGGCTGGTGGGTCGACGGCAGAAGAAATAAGGAAGATGATTCTCAAAGAGCGGGAAAAAGCAACCTCAATCATGTCCAGCGGACTTGTTAAAACAGTGCTAGAGCTTCACAGAGCGGGCAGGTTGGACGGGGTCATAGCTATCGGCGGAATGACCACCACGTTCATATCTTTGGGGGCCTTAAAGGCTCTTCCCTTCGGAATACCTAAGCTTTTGGTGTCCAGCACAGCCGCCATGCCGGCTTACGCAGGTAAATTCGCAGAATACTTTGGGACTGCAGATATCACAGTAATGCACAGCGTAATTGACACGGTCGGCCTTAACTATCTGGTGAAGCGTTTGGTAGTTAACGCTGCAAACGCCATCAGCGGGATGGTAGAGGGGTTCAAACCCATCGAGAAAGGCGGGAGTATTTCCATAGCTCTTACAGAATTTGGATTCTGCGATAAATGTGCCCAATATGTTAGAGAGCTGCTTGAAGAGAAAAACTATAACGTAATATCCTTTCACGCCCAAGGCCTCGGCGATAAAGCTGCCGAAAGCCTTGTTAAACAAGGGTTGTTTGATGCTTTCATCGACCTCGTTCCCGCAGGCCTAAGCGAGTACCTACTTGGGGGAAACCGTGCCGCGGGCCCGGACAGGTTAGAAGGTGCTTGTGAAACGGGCGTCCCATATATTCTTACCCCGTGCGGGTTTGATATGATTAGCTGTGGACCACTCGAGAGACGCGATAGGGGCGACCCCCTATGGATATCCAGAAAATTGGCTGAAAGAAAACTACTGGTGCAGGATGCACTCCGGGTGCAGGCTCGTACAACCGAAGAGGAAGCCCGGTTAATCGCGCGAGCGGTGGCCGAGAAGTTAGGGAAACATAAAAACAAGGAGTTGGTTCGATTCGTAATCCCACTTAAAGGCTTCTCCTCAATCAGCGTAGAAGGCGGGCCACTCCACGACCCTGTCGCAGACAAAGCCTTCATAGAGGAGTTAAAGAAATGCATCGACCCGGCCATAAAGATCGTAGAAGTCGATACACACATAAACACGCCAGAGTTCGCTAAGGTCGTCGTTGAAGCACTGGTTGATTGCTTTAAGCTACAAGGTCGGGAGTAAGAGTTTTGAAATTGTAAGCAAAACCGGCATCTCTAACACATATGTTGATGCAACCGGCTCCTCTAAAAAACTTGTGCAACAGAATTTTCTCAACTATGAAAGGACATAGGTATAATATTTCAAGGTTGTCGAGACACCTTTTATGTATGCGCGAATTTTTAACAAGTTTTTTGCAATAGCCAGAGATAAATTGTTCGAGCTTTATGCGGCATCAATTCTAAAAACGAAGATATTCGTGTTTTTTGTTATCTCTTTTTTTAACAGTTTTATTTTGCTAAAAATCTTGTTCTATCATGCCATACCATGACTTAAGAGCATTTATAGAGAAATTGGAGGTAGAGGGGGAGCTCCATAGAGTAAGGGCTGAAGTTGACTGGAACCTCGAGCTAAGCCACATAGCCAAGATAAACGAGGAGCGGAACGGGCCTGCCTTACTCTTCGAAAATGTCAAGGGCTACAATTCCCCTGTCTTCGCTAGCGCCTTCACATCTACCTCAAGGCTGGCCCTAGCACTAGACATGCCCAAAACATCACACCTTGTCGACCTCATGAAAGAGTGGGTCAGGAGGACGTCGAGAAAAATTCCGCCGAGGTGGGTCAAAGACGCCCCATGCAGGCAGAATGTGGACGAGGGCGATAAAGTGGACCTGCTTAAATTCCCAGTGCCCCAAGTCTATCCAAGGGATGGTGGCAGATACTTCGGGACAGCGGTCTTCGTGATAACAAAGGACCCGGACAATGGCTGGGTTAACTTAGGCACCTACAGGATGCAGCTATTGGACAAGAGGACTTTGGGCACAAACTTTATCAAGGGAAAACATGCTGACATAATGCTCCAGAAATACCGCGAGCGTAAAGAGCCAATGCCCGTGGCCGCCGTTGTGGGTGCTGACCCCGTGCTTTTCCTAGTAGGGGCTGCTAGGCTTCCTGCCTTTGACTCCGAATACGATGTGGCCGGGGCGTTAAGGGGCGAGCCAGTAGAGGTGGTAAAGGGACTAACCGTCGACCTACCTATCCCGGCCACGGCTGAGATCGTAGTCGAGGGAGAGATAGATCCCTCAGATGTCAAGCCCGAGGGCCCGTTCGGCGAATACACCGGCTACTACTCGGGGGCTGGCAAAGAGCCAAAGCCCTGCATGAGGGTGAACACCGTCTACTACCGTGACAACCCCATCTTCTGGCTGACGACTGTGGGTAGGGCGGTCACAGACACGCATATGACGATGGCCCTGACCTACGGAGCCACGCTGTGGCAGGAGCTGGAGGCCATGAAGATTCCTGGGATCAAGGGGGTCTACTGCCCTCCTGAGGGGGCTGGGAGGATGATAGCCATCATCTCAGTGAAGCAGATGTACCCAGGCCACGCCATACAGGTGGGGACAGCCGCTATATCAACCGAGATGGGGGCTTATGGTTTAAAAACTGTAATAGTTGTGGACGACGACATAGACCCATGGGATCTGTCCAGAGTTTTGTGGGCGCTGAGCTTCAGGTTCCAACCCAGCAGAGCTGAGATCATTAAGCGGGGAAGGTCCACACCCCTTGACCCATCGCTCCCCATAGACGCTAGGCACATAACATCTAGGATAATAATAGACGCCACAATCCCCTTTGAGTGGAAGGAAAAGCCCATACCTGTGGAGCTCGACCCTGATGTGAGAAAGAGAGTCGAGAGTAGGTGGGCCGAGATATTCAGCTAGGGGCGGAGAATTGGAGTCGCTGATGGAGAGACACGGTCCTCCAAAAGAGACGTGGCCGGAGTTTAAGCTGGACTTCCCAGAGGCCCTCAGATATCCCAGGATTATGAACGTCGCGGAGGCCTTGGTTGACGACAACGTGAAAGCTGGCAGGGGGGACAAGCCGGCCTACCTTTACGAAGACCGGAAGACCACGTATCAGGAGCTTCAGAGGATGGTGAATGTTTTCGGCAACGCGCTGAGGTCATTGGGGGTAGGAGTCGGCGATAGGGTTATGCTAAGGCTGCCCAACATACTAGAGTTTCCAGTATCGTGTCTGGCGGCTCAGAAGATAGGTGCAGTAACCGTGTGTACCTTCACGCTCTGGAGGGCTAAAGAAATCAGCTACATTGCCAACGACTGTGAACCCAAGGTGATCATAACAACCCCCGCGCTACTGGGAGAGGTCGAGAAGGCGAGGGACCGGCTAAAAACTGTCAAGCACATAGTTCTAGCGGGTGCGAAGCAGGGTGAGGTCGAGGAGCCTTACATTGCTTTTCACGACCTAATGGACCGCTTTAAAGACCATGCAGAGCTCAAGCCTGTCAGGATGGACTGGGATGAGGTAGCTCTCCTACTCTACACTTCAGGGACCACAGGGCCACCTAAGGCCTGCATCCACACACATAGGGAATACTTAGCCGTGGCCGATTGCTACGCCAAGAAGGTGCTTAAAGCAAGGGAGGATGATGTTTGGGGTGGAGCGGTGGCCATGGCCTTCGCCTACGGCCATACAGGCCTCCTAGCAAACCCGCTAAAACACGGCGCCGCAGCCTCACTCTACGGCCCTAACAGGTTCGACCCCATCACACTTTTCAGGCTCATTGAGAAACACAGAGTTTCCGTATTGTACGCGGTCCCCACAGCCTACAGGGCAATGCTGGCATCAAAAGAGGAGCGTAAACACTATGACCTCACATCTTTAAGGGTCTGCGTTACAGCCGGCGAACCATGCCCGCCAACGCTGTACCATGAAATAAAGAATTTCTTCGGCTGCGAGGTTCTGGAGCACATGGGTTCGACGGAGCTTTTCAACGGATTCATTTCATCCCAGTTCGGCAGGGTGAAGCCGGGCGCCGCCGGGCTACCGGTTGAGGGATACGAGGTAAAGGTATTCGACGACGCCGGAAGGGAGGTGCCGCGGGGCGAGGTGGGCCATCTGGCTGTCAAGGGGCCAACCGGCATAAGGTATTGGAGGAGGCCGGAAAAGCAGGCGGAGTACGTAAGGGATGGCTGGAACTACACCGGGGACATGGGCTACCTCGACGAGGACGGCTTCTTCTGGTATGTTTGTCGTAGTGATGATATAATCAAGACAGCGGCTTACAGGGTGTCTCCACATGAGGTCGAGGAGGTTTTAACGGAGCATCCTGCTGTAGCCGAAGCAGGCGTAGTAGGTGTGCCGGACAATGAAACAGGCATGGCCGTAAAGGCCTTCGTAGTACTTAGGGCCGGCTACGAACCCAGCAGCATGCTGGCGGAGGAGATAAAGGCCTTCGTCAAGAGCCACATCGCTCCATACAAGGCTCCTAGACATGTAGAGTTTGTGGCCGAGCTGCCCAAGACCGAGACCGGCAAAATACGTCGGACTGAGCTAAGAAAGACCGAGACGGCGAAGCAAAAGGCTACATAGATTTTCGACGTTTTTGTTGAAATATGGCCTTACTGCGCTTGTTCAGCACTCTGTTTGGTGTACAACATCCTCAGCATGGGACGACCCCGTAGTTTATAAGTCCGATTGATAACGTGTTTAAATATCCAATAATGGGGTACGATGATATGCGGCTAATTGTGGGTGTTACTGGCGCAAGTGGGGTTATCTATGCTATACGTCTTTTAGAGGTTATGAAAAAATTGAATGTTGAAACACATCTCATACTATCCCCTGCTGGGAAGGAAAACATTTTGCTGGAGACCGACTATGATGTGGGCTATGTGGAATCCCTTGCAACCGTTACCTATGGGCATATGGATGTTGCTGCAGCAATCTCAAGCGGCTCGTTTAAAACGGACGGGATGGTCGTTGCGCCCTGCAGCATGAAGACCTTGGCGGGTATAGCTCATGGGTATGAGGAAAACCTGCTTACTAGGGCTGCGTTAGTCACGCTCAAAGAGAGGAGGCCGCTCATACTTGTCCCACGCGAGACACCGCTGGCCATCCCACATCTCAAAAACATGCTGCTGGCCGCGGAGGCCGGTGCGGTAATATTACCCGCCATGCCGGGCTTCTACCATAAACCAAAGACCGTCGACGACATAGTCAACCACATAGTTGGCAAGATACTAGACATATTGAACATAAAGCATGACCTATACCCTCGATGGGCCGGTCCTAGATTGTGAATGTCTTAAACAGGCTCCTTCTCAAAGACATGGTGGGCGGGCCTTATGATAAAATAGGCACAACCCATATCATCTGAATACTGTTTTAGAAAATTTCTGAAGCTTGCAGTGTATTTTCTCGCAGTCGGGTCGGTAAAGGTTTTGTAAATGGTTTTACAGATTCCGGCGAGCGTCCCGAACCGGTCTGCCCTCATGTCGTCCCAGAATTTAGCAAAAAACCCCAGGCCACGAACTCCTTTTTCCAAGACCTCAAACCCTATGTCATTAAACATTTTCACCCATTCGTCAACTTGTCGAAAGCTTGCAAACCTACCGAAAACATCTTTAAGCAATTCCTTCTTATGCTCGGCTATGTCTTGACGTAGCCATGAAAGTTCTAAAACACCTACATGTTTGGTGGATGGAAAATACTTCTTTAAAAAATCATGCGGGTTTGGGAGGAAACTCAAAATAGACTCATAGAAGACAAAGTCGGGTTTTATTCTCCTCAGATAATCATATTCATCAATATGTAGGAAGGTCAGCCTGTCCTCCATGTTTTCGGCTTCAGCTTTCCTCTTTGCGTGCTGAACTAGCGACGGCATAATTTCCACACCTACCACGCGGCATCCAAAACGTTTGGCGGCAAGAAACGCCGTTTTTCCCATCCCCGAACCAAACAACGCCAGCAGGGACCCCTCCCTCACCCCCGAACGGCTCAGCACATGGAGCGGAAGCCCATACCCATAAACCCATTTTGCGGTCATATAGCCAAACACAACATCACGATGCATCTTGGAAATCTAACACAGCCTTGGATGTAAATGTTGCTACGTCATTGCATTTTTTAACGTCAGGTGAATACCGGGGTTTCTCAGCAACCAAGCCATGATGCATATTGCTCTTGCATCTAATCCCGCAGAGCCGTGGTAGCTTAAGTTGAAGAGCATCAGCCTCTTGATTATCAGGTTTTTGACCCAGTCCCATGCCCTGAGCGAGGAGGAAAATACCCTTCCCTAGGGGGAGACCCCGAACCATGCCGTAACGGTATGTGGTCTGCCCGTCCTACGATCAGATGTTGTTATCTTGATTGTTCTTTCATAGACGTGTTTAACGAAAGCATCGGAGCCCGTCGCCCAACACAACCAAACCACCATCCGATATGTTATAAAGTGTAGCATATTCCTGCGTCATCGTCGCAGAGCGGTTTGGCTTTTCTCGCCAAAGTCCAGAAGTAGTCGTTTCCCGCACTCTTGCTGGAGACCCTCCCTTCATCCTCCAGTTTTCTCAAGAGCTCCAAGGCCTTTCTCTTGTCTATGTCTAGGAGTGTTGCAACCTCCTGCGTCGCCACCTTATCATAACACGCTATAAAATCTAGTATCGTTTCATCGTCTAGGGTAACCTTTCGTTCTATAAGCATGTCTCCGGCGATTTCCTCGAGAAGGCCCTCGAAATAGTGGTATCTCCTGTACCCGTGTATCAGAATGGACTTTCCGTTGTGGAGGTTTGTGACTAGGAATGTTGGGAAGCCCGTTATACCCATCGACCTACACTCTTTAAGGTCTTTCAAGAACTCCGCCTCCGCCCTCCCGCTCCTGATGTCTTCCACCAACCTGTCGGCGTCAAGCCCGACCTCATGCGCTAGCTGAGCTTGAACCTCAAGCAGGTGAATGTGGAGCCTCTCGGCAGCAGCGCCTTCACGCAACCTCCTGAGATATTTTTTCGCCAGCTCTCTGTCCTGAAGCTCTGCGGCTTTGACCGCTATGTTTGCAGGGTATGTCGAGGTGAAGCCGTCCTTTATCTCGTAGAAGACAGAGCTGTCGACAGGCATGCCATGCCTCTTAGACGCATCCTCCCAATGCGCGGCAGCTTGAATATACCATCCCTCACCCCCGATACCATTCAACGGGTCGTAAAAATCCCTGATATCTCTAACAAGCCCACCCATCCTGTAACCGACCACAAGCTGCCCACCGTAGACATATTCTAGCTTCCTGAGTACCGGCTCCGAGCCCCAACACCAAGTACAGTATGGGTCGGTATACTCTATAATCTCCACTACAGCACGCTTTTCATCATCCATCCATCTTCAACCCGATAAATTGAGAAACCCTGAACCATATATAACCATGTAAGTGACGTAAACGCCATCAATAATGAGTAGATGCCGTTAAGGTTAGGCTCTTGTTTCCCTCCACCAACGTCTTCAGAAACTTATGTGGGTCGGTGGATTGTATCAGGCACCCATCACGGCCACACCTCTGGCCCCCTGCGAGATGCATGGCCGCTCTCTTCCTGGGCATACACCACCCAAAGCTATCACCGGGATGTTCACCTTATCGACTACCTTCTTGAGTTCATGGAGTCCAAGCCCTTGCCTATAGCCTTGCATCCGTCATCCTTAGCCATGTCTGGGGACAGCTTTCAGCCGGTGCGGACGTTATACAGCTCTTCGACACATGGGCTGGTGCACTATCACCGACAGACTACAGTACATACGTACTACCCTACACTAGAAGCCTTGTTTCAAGCATCAAGGAAAGGGGAAGCCACGTCATATACTATATCGCCTCGTCGGCTGGACTGTTACGATTTATCAGGGAAACAGGGGCTGATGTTATAGGTCTTGATTGGAGGGTAGATATCTCAGATGCATGGCATACATTGGGTTACGATGTGGGGGTGCAGGGAAACCTTGACCCGGCTAAGCTCCTAGCCAGCAAGCAGAGGGTCCTGCTTGAGGCGGGGGATATTCTCGCCAAGGTCGGATACAGGGCTGGATATATCTTCAACCTAGGCCACGGAATACTACCTAACACGCCCCCGGAGAATGTCAGCCTCCTAGTTGAGTATGTTCATTCATACGAGGCTGATGAGGTATGAGCTTGGTTACATATTTCGCCTTCGTAAAAACGCTTCACCTGCTTTTCGCATCGCTCTGGATAGGGGGTATAATACTTACTGTGGTCATGAATAGGGCTTTGAGGAGGGTTATGCCAGCCTCTGAGGCCACTAAGAGCTTGGGCGTCATAGGGCGCTCTATCCAAAAGACGATGCGACACTCCCTGTACCTCGCCATAGCGACAGGCCTCCTACTGCTCTTTACCCGTGGAATCGCCTTCACGGCGCTGGTGGACCCGATTTTTTATACCACGCCCTTCGGAGCCGTCCTGTTGGGCAAGATCATATCTGTGTTACTCATCCTTACCTTGCTTCCCCTGCACTCCCGTTTAGGCGAGAAAATAATGTACATGACGGTGGGCGACGGGTCCGCCTACATGAGGGTTAGGCGGGACCTACTGCTGGTCGGCTGGGCAGCACTAGGCTTCACGATCTTGGCCGTGTTAATGGGAACCTGGTTGAGGCTGTCATGATGCAGGTAAGTGAGGCATATATAGAGAGATGGCTTAAGCGATTTGAGGAAGCACCCCTACTCGTGTTCTGGGAGTCGACCAAGGCCTGCCCCCTAGCGTGTAGGCATTGTAGAGCCGAAGCTATAAGGAACCCCCTCCCGGGAGAGCTGTCTCTAGATGAGGGCAAGCAGCTCATACGGCAGGTCGGCGAATTTGGGGAACCTAAACCCACATTAATCATAACTGGGGGGGGACCCGCTTACCAGGAGGGATCTATTCGAGCTGGTGGAGTATGCAAAATACGAGAGCATACCCGTAGGTGTTGCACCGGCGGTATCGCACAACCTAACAGTTGAAAAGCTGAGGACGCTGCGAAGCCTTGGCGTAAAGGCCATCTCGATAAGTCTGGATGGAGCAACTGCAGAGGTGCATGAAGGTATGCGTCAGGTCGATGGAAACTTTGACGAGACATTAAGAGCAATAAGCTATGCAGTCGATGAAGACTTTATGGTGCAGGTTAATACAGTTGTGTGGAGGCGGAACATCGAACAGCTACCATACATTGCAGCACTGTTGAAGAGGATGGGTGTTAAAATATGGGAAGTATTCTTCCTCATTGTGACCGGACGTGCTGTAGCCGAGTTAGATATAACTCCAAGCGAATATGAAGAAGTCCTCCAGTTCCTTACGGAGGTATCAAGGTATGGGATACAAGTGAGGACTGTGGAGGCTCCTTTCTTCCGCAGAGTAAAGCTGGAGAGATATAATGGCGCTAAATTTACAGGGCATCTATACAAAACACTTGTAAAGGAGTTACGCATACTTCTAGGTGAGCCATACAAAGACTTCGACCCACACTTCATACCCACCCGCGACGGGCTAGGAATAATATTCATTGCCTACGACGGAACCGTGTATCCTTCTGGCTTCATGCCTTATCCGTTAGGCAATATAAGGCGGAAAAGCCTTGTAGAAATTTATAGAACACATCCGCTACTTATTAAGATGCGGCAGGCTGACTTCAAAGGAAGATGCGGAGAATGTGAATACAGGAAGGTCTGTGGGGGATCACGTGCCAGGGCATTCTCACGGTATGGTGACCCACTAGAAACCGATCCTGCCTGCACATACCTGCCTAAGGGGGGCATTCAGGCATGAGAAAAGTGATCATACTCGTGGGCCATGGGCAGTTGCCAAGAGATCTACCCAAGGAGATAAGGGAGGAATACTTCAAGCTAAGGGCTAAGCCCCGGAAAAATCTGGATGAGGAAAGACTGTATGAGGAGCTCGAAAGAATGATAAGAAACTGGCCGCGAAACAACTCAAACGATCCATACTGGAACAGCTTACACAAGCTCGGGGACCTAATAAGATTGCATGGAGAATACGATGTGGTAGTGGCCTTTAATGAGTTCTGCGCACCACATATCGAGGAGGCGTTAGAAGACGCATACAGGAAGGGTTATGACAAAAATACTTGTAGTCCCCACGATGTTCACTCCCGGCGGCGTACACTCAGAGGAGGAAATACCCTCAACAATAGAGAAAATATCAACCAAATATGGGATAAGGATACTATATGTGTGGCCCTTCAACCTTGAAGATGTCGCACAACTAGTGGTGAAGCAGATAACATCTTACGTTAGTAAAGAGCCTCATGCCGAAGAGTATAGCGGACCAAAAAATTGACTCATGTCCACCAACAAACCCCGATCAAGAACAACCCGACACAAGTAACGTCAATAAAGGGAAAAAGAGAGAAGGAGGGGCTACCTCGATCGTCGGCGAACCCTGTGCCTACCTAGCCCCCGCCAACGGCTATCCCGGAAGCGCCCGACTGTCTACAGCCTGCCTGTCACCAACCACCCGCGAGGGCTGACGGCCCAGGCGTCGGCTGGCATCTGCCACCCACCATCGGCGAAAGGTTCATAAGACACCCCCGCCCAAGTATTCCCCGAGTCGGCCTGCTCGGGGTACTTGGGGAGGGTGTCCTCCCCTTTCCCTCCGAGTGGCAGGCCCTGTCTCTCGGGGCCTTGGGCGAGGGCTTTCTCAACAGCTGTTGTATGGCTGTCTATTGCTCGTTTGTATTCTTTGACCTGTCTTCCTAGGTAGGTGTCTAGGTAGTGGAAGCCGTTGAGTACCAGTGCCGTCCTAGCTATGTTGTAGACCGCTACGTGGTCTCTGTCGTCTCTATGCCCGCATTTAGAGCAGGCCAGCCTATCCCACCTACCTCGTTCATGGCTCATCAGCGTGTTGCATCGTGGGCATAGGCTGCTTGTGTAGTGCGGTGGTATGATAACCAGCTTGCCCAGCTTCGCCGCCATCCCGTGCAGCCTCCGGAGGATCTTTGCGACTGGCCATGCGCTGAGCAGCATCGCCATTCGCGGGTCTTTAGACCTAAGCCTAGCCTTCAAGGTTTTCGGATCTAGGTCCTCGACGACGACAGCATCAGCCTGTTGGGCAAGCTTTTTGACCAGGCCGACGGACTGGTTAACCCAATCATTCTCAAGGTTCCTGCCGTACCTCAGCCATGAATAGGCCGGCCTGCGGTGGACCCTCATAGAAAACCTGTTAACCCTCCTGACGAACAGTAGTTTATGCGCCCTCCTGCGGACTCTGCTGTATCCCATAACGCGTATCAGCTGCCGCACCTCAATCGTCGAAGCTATCACATCGGTTACGTTGACATCGACTGACACAACCCTCAGAAACCCCTTCCGCGCATACCTCTCCAGAAGACCACAGCAAACCCGCCGTGGCCCGGCACCCAACCCCCGGGAGGAGCCGGGCCCCCTGACATCCTCCAACCCAGAGCTGTCCATGGCTTTCCCCACCCGCCCCTAGACCCTGGACATCCTCCCAGGCCGGGGGCGAGTCCTGGGGGCCAGGATCTAGGGATGACTCGTTGTTTTTACAGGCTCTTTCCTAAATGTTTCTGTGGAGCCGACGACCCCACCTGCTGTGAGCAGTCAACGGCTGCTCCTGCTTGGCCGGTCAACTGCCGGCCCTACCGCCCAGCCAGGCGTGGGCTTCTTCTCCTCTCTCCCCTCTGCCTAGCCACCTCATAGATTTGCTGGGTTGATTTAAGGTTTTTCTACACCGCACTTTCACACTACTCTCCATACTAAAAAACATGCTTTACCAACTGTTAACGGGGTTTTGTTTAGAAGACGTGTGAAGCTTGACAGGAAGTCTGGGGATTTCAAAATTGGCAAGCTGGTGTTTAAAGCCCAAAAATATGATAGCAAGTACCACGTGTATGACCAAGACAGGCTGCTCGGAGCCTTAGAAGAGGTCAGGTTTGACGAGCTTCCGGACGACGTCGTGGTCAGGGCCTCACCACAGATATCCCAGAGCTTCCAGGCTTTAAAAGGGTTGTCCCTGAAAATTACGAGAGAGGGTCTGGAAGCATTCTTCAGCGTAGACGAGTGGGCTGAGACTCTTGTGGACCCCGTAGAGTTCGCACACATGCTTGAAACCACTTTGAGGGAGAATGGCTTCGACGTAAATGCCGCAAACATGTACACATACTCTGCAAAGTACGCTGATGAGCGGTTTGAGGCGATAGGCCATGTCATCCAACGCCTCAACAGCACCATCTCACACGTTAGCTGGTCTGCCGCAGAGGGGGAGAGATCCCGCCAAGCAGTTGTCGACGGATGGGTCAGCAGGCTTGAGGTTGTCGACGGCCGTCTCCTAGCCGGCCGAAGGGATGTCTACGGCGTAGCACGATGGCTTACAACCCCACTCACATCCCAAGATATAACATACATACTCTTCCATTCTATACCCCCGTCATTCAATCTCGGTGAGAGAATAGCTAAAGCGATAGTCCGAAGGCTTGTAGATAACATGAATGAATCGTTGGACAAACTCATCAAGCTCGGACTCATTAAGACAGAGAAGGACTCCGGCCTCGTCTATACACCAGCAGGATCCGCCCTAAAACGGCTACTGGAGAAGATTGTATCGGGAGAGGCGGTCCCGGTGAGACGCGGCCCAGAACCCAGATACGACCCAATACAACTCCTATACTACATCGGGAGAAACTTCGCGCCGCTAGCCCTCCAGAGAAGCAGTAAACTCAGGGGGAACAAGAGAGGCCTATACAGCTACGTGGAGAAGATGCTACAAGAGCTAACTTTCATACACGTAGCAGCGGTTACTTCAATCTACGTGAACATCTATGTACCAAGAACCATATTGTCTGAAACGCAGGAGGAGCTCGTAAGGCTCGGATTCATCAGCCACAGGATGAAGATAAAACCCTTCGGAGAATGGCTTGCAACCCTAACCAAAGGATACCTCAGGAAAACAGGCATCCTGAAAAACGTCAGCGACTGGAGAAACATACTCAACTGGCAATCACTACCTTACTAGCTTAACGACGTAGCACTAACATACATACTCAGACAAACCCATATGTGTACTAGGTAGGTGATCCCAGCTCGCTAATTCGCCATTTAAAAAAATGTAAATAAGATAATGTTCAGTGCCAACTAGAGAACCTGCCACACGAACGTTCACATGATAAAAGAGTTATTTTGTCCAAAGCTCGGCAAATTTCTCTATGTTCGTGGCTGCTTCTAGGATGTGTTTTAGGTATGCCTTATCTCTTTTCATAGATGGTTCGCATTTTCTTCTTTACCTCGTCTATTATGTGGGGATTTAGGCTGCTAAAGATTCCAACGTCAACCTTCTTCTTGAATATCTTCCTTAACTCGTTCTCTGCTCTAACTAAATCGAGGAGGCTCTTTTTGCTGCCCCGCTCAAACTCTATCGCTATATCTATGTCACTCCTTCTTTTTTGCTCTCCCTTGACGAAGGAGCCGAAGACAGCCATGAAGACTATGTCATTTTTTTGGCAGATTTCAGCAAGTTTCTCCTCTAGGTCCTTCCTCCTCAGCTCCTTTGGCAGGTTCTGAATCTTAACACTCAAGATCTCAATCATTCAAGTTTGGCTTTGCATTTAAGCCTTCTTCTCTCGGAGTTTTCTCAAAAAAGATCTTTTTGAGCAAAGCCTTGGTTGAATGTTTCAAGGGTGGATGAAGATTCCTCGTAGGATGCAGTGAGGGGGAATGTTTGAAACTGACCCTGAAATCAATTTTTACCAAAAAAGTGCGGGCCCGGTGGGACTTGAACCCACGGCCTCCGGCTCCGAAGGCCGGCGCGCTGTCCATCCTGCGCAACGGGTCCATTCACACATACCTAGCTTCATTATTCAACTTTTCCTATTATTTGCGATAAGGATGCGCTCTGTAATTGAGATAGATGGTGTTGCCGCGGCTTATCGAGATAGAGGAGTCATACCGTCACCCGGCAGTGGTCTTCAGCAAAGGGCAGCCGATAGGCGACGGTGTCGGAGTGCTTGTAGTGGCGAAGTTGGCCGAAGGCTTGGAGAAAACGAGGTATGAGATAGTGAAGTACACGATAGTCCAGGAGCTTGAGTTTGAGAATAGGAAGGTCTACGTGGTGAGGGCTGCGAGGTCTGGCGGTACGGTTGGAAGGCCTGGTGAAGTCGTGAAACGGCTTGTGGAAAGCCTTCCAGAACGGCCGAAGCTTATAGTCACCATCGATGCGGCTTTAAAGCTGGAGGAGACGGGAAAGATAGCTGAAGGCGTCGGCGTAGCAATAGGGGGGGCCCGGCGTCGACAAATACAAGATTGAGGAGCTGGCGAAAAGCCGCAGCATACCGCTCCACGCCTTCGTAATATTCCAGTCAATCACGGAGGCCATCACACCTATGAGGGAGTCGATAGCCAAGGCCGCAGACGTCGTGCTTGAGAAGGTGAAGAAAATTATACTTGAAAAAGCTGAGGCAGGGGACATCGTCGTAGCCTGTAGTGGAAACACGGTGAGGGTTGGAGTCTAGATGTCGGCTGAGCCGGCCATAGTTTTCGGGTCGAAAAACCGTGAAAAACACTGCAACCACTTGTCTTCCTCAAAGAAAGACTCTACCCAAGTCTCACATTCATTGACATAGCCGTCACGACATCACTATGCCCAGGCATACATCCGCCGCTCTACCAGGCTGAGCTACCCCGGCCCGTGTCTGTCTGGTTTTGGGTTTTTATTAGGTTGTTGGTTTTTTATATGCTGGTTCTTATTAGTGGTATGGAGGCTAGTGCTAGGATTATGCCTATTGTCCTAGGGGTTGTCGGCTTCTCACGTAGTATAAGGTAGGCTAGTATGACTGTGGCCATTGGGTAGAGGGAGGATAGGACGGCTGAGACGTCCAGTCTAGCCGCATGCCTGGCCATTAGGAAGAAGCCGCTGCCGCCTGCATCGAGAAGACCGCCCAACACGATCAAAGGCAGTATTTTCGGCCTTGTTTTCACACCAGCCCCTATGGCCAGTGCGATGATAGTGCATATCGCCGTTGTCACGGCCCTTGAGACGGTTAGCGGCCAGAAGAAGTATCCTTCTCCAACCTGGCCCATGAATATGAGGAATAGTCCGAACCCTGTGCCGGCTGCCAGTCCCGAGGCGAGGCCTTGGGATGTTCTCCTGAAGCCTGTTGAGAGTCCGACACCAGCTATTGCGAGGATGAATCCGGATAGCTGGAGCCATGTGGGCGGCCCCTCAATGTAGGCTCCGGCCAAGATCGGTATCGATGCTGTCACTACACCCGTCACAGGAGCCACAACAGTCATCTCACCCAGAGCCAAAGCCCTGTAGAGGACTACAACACCCATCCCACCCGACAGGCCAGCAGCCGCAGACCAGAGTAGAGGGGTTGCAGCCGGAGCCTTCTCACCCACAAATAATCCCATCAGGGCCAAAGCTAGTAGGCCCGCCGCCTGTGATATGATTACTGTTGTGAGGACATTGGATCTTCTTGATGCGAGACCTCCCACGAAATCTCCAGACCCCCATGAGAATGCTGAAGCAAGTCCGAGGAACATGGGTGTTAAGTCGTCCAGCATGCTCCCGAGCCTGTTATCGTGTTATTTATTTTCCTCTCCGCTCTAAATCAGGGAGTTTGTTGGTGGAGGTTTAAGCTTTTATTATGAGCTTGATCTTTTGGAGGTTTGGGGGTTTGCTTGTGGCTCTCTGAAG
>Ga0197143_1000814_pt1 | contig 29545 bp, 23 predicted proteins | sample GBS70_MetaG_FD_148603 | JGI IMG/M metagenome (GOLD analysis project Ga0197143, IMG submission 148603) | Sediment microbial communities from Great Boiling Springs, Gerlach, Nevada, United States - GBS 70_MetaG | ecosystem: Environmental > Aquatic > Thermal springs > Hot (42-90C) > Sediment... | reverse complement strand
TTGCTTCAATAGACCTAAAAGCATAAATGCTAATGTATAAGTGGAGTGGTTTTGAATAAAGTAATTCAGCTATTGGAAATACTAAACCAGTTAAAGAAAGCAATATCCAAAATCTTCCTCTTAAATTATCAATTCCTAATATAAATGCTTTTCTTAAACCTGAAATTAGAAAAAGAAAAGCTAGAAGAATAAATACAATTCTCGTGATTTCGAGATTGTAAAAAAGTCCCCATACCCCTATTAGAATCAAAACGATATTCAAAATTCTTAATATCCAAACCATTATAATAAAAATTTTAAAGGATAGTGAAAAAAATTAAGTTGCTTTGTCCAATAAATAGTGTTAAGTAGTTGATAATCAATAGTTTGTAAAAAGAATACTGAAATTACTTATTTTACGGGGGTTTTAGTGGGGGGGCTTCGCCCCCCAATGCCAAAAAAATGGGCATTTTAAAGCCGAAGGCTTAATCTTAGGGTGGGTGGGTAAAAATAAGAAATAATCTTAATTTCAGAATTATTGGACAAAACAAACAAAAAATGTTTTTAAGCTTTAAAATTATCAATAATAATGAAAAGAACTTATATTGAAAACTTAAAAAATTTTGTAAATGAGGAAGTTGAAATAAAAGGATGGTTATATAATAAACGTTCAAGTGGTTCAATTAAATTTTTAATAGTAAGAGATGGAACAGGATTTGTTCAATGTGTAATGAGTAAAAATGACATAAAAAATGAAATTTTTGAAATGGATATTCCTTATGAATCTTCAATTATTGTTCGTGGGATTGTTAGAGAAGATAAAAGAGCACCTGGGGGTTATGAAATTCTATTAAAAGATTTAGAAATTGTTTCAATATGTGAAAATTATCCTATACCGAAAGTTAGAGAAGAAAATATTCCAAATGTTGATGTTTTAATGCCAATAAGGCATTTGTGGATTAGGGGAAGAAAGCAATGGGCAATTTTAAGAATTAGGTCAGAAATTGAACAAGCAATTCATGACTTCTTTTATAATAAAGGATTTGTTAGAACTGATTCACCGATTTTAACACCAAATAGTGTTGAAGGAACAACAACATTATTTGAAATTGATTATTTTGGAAAACCTGCCTATCTATCACAATCAGGACAACTTTATGTTGAAGCAACAATGATGTCGTTTGGTAAGGTTTATTGTTTTGGACCAACATTTAGAGCGGAAAAATCTAAGACAAGAAAGCATTTAACCGAATTTTGGATGGTTGAACCAGAAGTAGCTTATGCGACACTTGAAGACATTATTGATTTAGCAGAGGAGTTTGTTGAATATATTGTTCAAAGAGTTCTTGAAAGAAGAATTGAAGAACTTAAAATTCTTGAAAGAGATCTTAAAGAACTTGAAAATGTTAAAAGACCATTTTATAGAATAACTTATGAAAATGCAATAGAAATTTTAAAAAGGAAAGGATTTAATATCAAATATGGAGATGACTTTGGAGCTGATGAAGAAAGAGGAATTTATGAAGAATTTGATAAACCAGTTTCTATAATGTTTTATCCAAAAGAAATTAAACCATTTTATATGAAAATTGATTATAATGATAAAACTAAAGTTAGAAATTTTGATATGCTTGTAAAAGGTGTTGGTGAAATCATAGGAGGAAGTCAAAGGGAAGAGAATTTAGAAGTTTTGATAGAAAGAATTAAAGAAGAAAATTTACCTATGGAGGTTTATGAATGGTATCTTGATATTAGAAGGTATGGAAGTGTTCCGCATTCAGGATTTGGACTTGGAATTGAAAGGACAGTTCTATGGATAACAAATGCTAATCATATTAGAGAAACTATTCCATTTCCAAGATTAGTTGATAGAATTTATCCGTGAAAAAAATTTTATTTATAAATACCGCTCCATATCCTGGAGGAAGTTTATTAAGTGATTTAAAACTTGCTGAATTACTTCAAAAAAATGGTTTTGATGTTTATTTTTCAACAATTTTAGAAAGTATAAAAAAAGAATTTAATGAATTAAAATTTATTGATTTTAAAGAAGTTTTGAAATATATAAAAAACTTTGAAGTTATTTTTTTAACAGAAAGCAAAGCAAGAAACTTATTAATTTTAATAAAATTTTTAAATCCAAAAGCAAAAATTTTTTCTGTAAGAAGAACAATGCCAAAAAGCACAAGATTATCAATTATTATTCAAAATCTATTTTCTGACAAAATACTTTGTGTTAGTGAAGATATTGCCAAAAGAATAGATTCAAAAAAAACATTTGTTATTTACTCTTTTGTTGATAAGATAAATGGAATTAAAAACTCATTAAATAATCCAATTGTATTTGGTTATCTCGGAAGGAACGATTATGATAAAGGAATTGATATTTTATTAAAAGCGTATAAGATTAAGAAATTTAAACTTGTCTTGGCAGGAAACTTTGAAAATTCGGAATTTCTTAAATATGATGTTGAATATCTTGGATTTATAAAAGACAAAAAAATGTTTTTTGATAAAATTGATGTTTTAATTTTACCTTCAAGGAGAGAAGGATTACCAAGGGTTATTTTAGAATCATTTTCTTTTGGAATTCCTGTAATAGCAAGTAATGTAGGAGGTATTGTTGAAATTGTCAAAGAAAATTATAATGGTTTTATATTTGAATGTGAAAATGTTAATCAACTAATTGAAAAAATTGAATTTATTGAAAAAAATTCAAAAATTATTTTGGAAATTTCTAAAAATTGTGTAAAAACAATTGAAGAAAAGTTTTTGCCAGAACATATGTTAGAAAGAATTTTGAAAGTTATAAACTAAACCCTTTAAAATTCTGAAAATTAATGAGAATTCTTTCTTTTATATTAGCGGGTGGGAAAGGTGAAAGATTCTGGCCTCTTTCAAGAAAAAATAAACCAAAACAATTATTAGATTTATTTACTGAAAAACCTTTAATTTTAGAAGCTTATGAAAGGGCAAAACTTTTTGGAGATGTATATATTATTACAACAAAAGAACTTCAAAAACAAATAAAAAAAATAATAAAAGATGCTAAATTTATCGTAGAACCATTCGGCAAGAATACTGCACCTGCTATCTATTATTCAATAAAAAGCTTGAAAATAAAAGATGATGATATAATTTTTGTTCAAACATCTGATCACATTATTAAGAATTTTCAAGCTTTTAAGAATGATGTAAATTTAGGAATTGAAATTGCCAAAATGGATTATATTGTTATTTTTGGTATAAAACCAAGTAGAATTGAAACAGGATTTGGATATGTTGAAGTTGGTAAAGAAATTAAAGATAATGTTTATAAAGTAAAAAAATTTCATGAAAAACCTTCCTTTGAAAGAGCAAAAGAATATATTCAAATGGGAAACTTCTTTTGGAATTCAGGAATGTTTATATTTAATAAAAGAACAATTTTAAAAGCTTATGAAAAATTTGCTTACGATATTATTCAAACATTTGAAAATTCAAAGAATAAATTAGAATTTTATGAAAATGTTAAAAATATATCAATTGATTATGCTATTATGGAAAAATCTGATAATACTGCTCTTATTAAAGCAACTTTTGAATGGGAAGATTTGGGTTTATACACTTCACTTGAAAATATATTTAAAAAGGATGAAGATGGAAACATTATATTGGGAAAAGTAGTAAAAATTAATACAAAAAATTGTATAATAATTTCAAAGGATGGAATTTGTGGTATTTATGGTGTTGAAAATTTAATTATTGTTAAAACAAAAGATGCAGTTTTAGTTATACCAAAAGAAAATGCTCAAAATGTTAGAGATATTGTTAATTTATTAAAAAATATGAATTTTGAAAAATATCTATGAAAAAATTTTTTTCTGATATTTTTAGACCTCTTGGAATTGTATTTGGAGATATTGGAACAAGTCCAATATACACATTAACTATTATTGCTCTCCTTACAAAGCCAAAACAAGAAGATATTTATGGTATCGTTTCATTAATTTTTTGGACACTTGTAATTATTGTTTCAATTCAATATGCTTTCTTAGCAATGCGTTTTAGTATAAGAGGTGAAGGTGGAAAAATTATCTTAGGTGAAATAGCTATAAAAAATATAAAGAATTTAAGAATTGTTTCACTTATTTCATTACTTATTTATATTGGAATTGGTTTCTTAGCAGGTGATGGAATTATAACACCCGCTATTTCAGTTTTAGGAGCAGTTGAAGGAATAAAAGTTATTAGTTATTTTCAGAATATAAATCAGAATTTTATTATAATCTTAGCTATAATTATACTTGTGTTTCTTTTTTCTATTCAGAAGGGTGGGGCAGATAAAATTTTTCCATTATTTAGCCCTATTATGTTAATTTGGTTTTTACTGTTATTTATAGTAGGTTTTTTAGAGGTTTTAAAAATGCCAAATATTTTAATTGCTCTTAATCCTTTATTTGCTATTAAGTTTATAATAGAAAATGGATTTTTCTCATTTATTATACTTTCGGAAGTTATACTTGCAGCAACAGGTGGTGAAGCACTATATTCTGATATAGGTCATATAGGAAAGGAACGTATTCAAAAATCTTGGTTCTTTTTCGTTTTTCCATCTTTAACTTTTAATTATATTGGACAAGGAGTTTATTTAATAAGAAATCCAAACTCACAAAATGTTTTCTTTGAAATGTTTTACGAACATTTTCCTTATCTCTACATTCCATTCTTAATTCTAACAATACTTTCAACAGTAATAGCTTCACAGGCAATTATAACAGCAATTTTTTCATTATTTTTTCAAGCATCAAACTTAGGTATTTTTCCAAGGATTAGATTTAAACATCTTTCAAAAGAACTTTACGGGCAAATTTATTCAGGTTTTATAAATTATACTTTGTTTATATGTGTAGTTTTTGTTGTTATCATTTTTAAAGAAACTGAAAATTTAGGTCATGCTTATGGTTTTGCAGTAGCAGTAACAATGTTTATAACAGGAATTTTACTTTCAATTTTGAATTTTTATAGAAAAGAATGGGTTTTATTTTTAATTTCAATTTTTATAACATTTTGTGATTTAATGTTCGTTCTCTCTGGTGCTTTGAAAATACTAAATGGTGCTTATATACCCGTTATTATTGCTTTATTTTTAGTATTTATTATTATAAATTATATAAATGGTCAGAGAAAAGTTTATGAAAAATTACAACCAATTGATTTTGAGGAATTTGAAATTATGTTCAATAATGCTTATGAAAACGCTAATAAAATTAAGGGAACAGCGGTATTCTTAGTAAGAGATTATAAAAAAGTTCCTCCTTATGTTATAAATGTAATGTTTAATCAGGCAATAATTTACGAAAGGAATGTATTTCTTTCATTAGTAAAGAAAGATGAACCGTTTGGTATTAAATTTGGTTTTGAAAAGGAATTGCTTTATGGATTAGATTTATTTAAAATTGAATTTGGTTATCTTGAATTTGTAAATGTTGAGGAAATATTAAAAGAAAGTGGAATAGATGAAAAAGTTATATTTTATGGAATTGAAGAGATTATAACTGATAAGTGGTTCTATAAAATTTATGCATTTATTAAGAAAATATCTCCAAGATTTGATGAATTTTATAATTTTCCTTCAAATAAAATTCATGGTGTAATAAGTAGAATTATTATATAGATTAAGCTCCGCTGAAAATTATCTTTGAATTTAGGCTTATTTTTAAGGTGGGTGAAGAAGCATTGATTTTATGCTTTGTCAAGTAAATAGTAGAATTATTAATTCTATATGGATTTAAGGGGAGTGAAGTTTTAAGCCGAAGGCTTATTCTCAGGGTGAGTGGGAAAAACAAAGAAAAATAAATAATTTCAGAATTATTGGACAAAACATTGCCTAAAATATGTTATCCTTTAAAATTTCAATTATGATTAACAGAAACTTTGAAGAGAAACATAATGAGTGGCTTGAAAAAAGAAAGAAATATCAAGATATAACCAGACCTTCATATAGAACAATATCAGGTATTCCTATAAAGGACTTATACACTCCAAAAGACATAGAAAATTTAAATTATTTAGAAGATCTTGGATTCCCTGGTGAATATCCCTATACACGAGGTGTTTATTATAATATGTATAGAGGGAAAGTTTGGACTATGAGAATGTTTGCAGGTTTTGGTAGAGCCAAGGATACTAATGAAAGATTTAAATTTTTAATAAAACAAGGTCAAACTGGTCTTTCAACAGCATTTGATATGCCAACATTAATGGGTTATGATTCAGATGATCCAAGATCAGAAGGGGAGGTTGGGAGGGAAGGTGTTGCAATAGATACACTTGCAGATTTTGAAATTCTATTTGATGGTATAAATTTAGGTGAGGTTTCAACATCTTTTACAATAAATGCACCAGCAATTTTCATATATGCTCTTTATGTTGCACTTGCAGAAAAGCAAGGTGTTCCACTTGAAAAAATAAGAGGAACATTACAAAACGATATTTTAAAAGAATATCATGCTCAAAATGAATTTATATTTCCTCCTGAACCATCAATAAAGTTAATTGTTGATATTATGGAATTTTCAAGCCAACATACACCAAAATTTAATACAATATCAGTTTCTGGATATCATATAAGAGAAGCTGGTTCTACAGCGGTCCAGGAATTAGCATTTACGCTTGCTGATGGTTTCGCTTATGTAGAAGCTGGAATAAGAAGAGGATTAGATGTAGATAGCTTTGCTCCAAGAATATCATTTTTCTTCAATTCACATATAGATTTCTTTGAAGAAATTGCTAAGTTTAGAGCTGCAAGGAGAATATGGGCAAGGGAAATGAAAAATAGATACGGTGCAAAAAATCCCCAAAGCTTGATGCTAAGATTCCATACTCAAACTGCTGGATGTTCTTTAACAGCTCAACAACCATTAAATAATATAATAAGAACAACAATTGAGGCATTAGCAGCGGTTTTAGGTGGAACTCAAAGCCTTCATACAAATTCCTATGATGAAGCCCTTCAGCTTCCAAGTGAAGAAGCAGTTACAATTGCTTTAAGAACACAGCAGATTATAGCTTACGAGTCAGGTGTTATAAATACAATTGATCCATTGGCGGGAAGTTATTTTATAGAATCATTAACAAACGAGGTAGAAAGACAGGCATATGAATACTTTAACAAGATTTTAGAAATGGGTAATGGTTCATTCTTAGATGGTATAATAACTGCTATTTACAATGGTTATATAAAGAAGGAAATAGCGGATGCCGCTTATGAGTTTCAAAAGAGAGTAGAAGAAAAAGACTTCATTATTGTGGGTGTTAATGAATTTATTGATGAAAATGAGGTTATAGAACCTCCAAAATTTAAAATTGACCCAAGAATTGAAACTGAACAAAAACAATTTTTAAAGGAAATTAAAGAGAGAAGAGATAATGTTATTGTAAGACAAAAACTTTCAGCTCTAAAATTAGCAGCAGAAAAGGGTTATAACCTCGTTCCCTATGTAATAGATACAGTCAAAGTTTATGCAACAGAACAAGAGATTATGGAAACCTTGAAAAGTGTTTATGGAGTATTTAAAGAAGTAGTAGTAATATAAAAACCTAAATAATGCTTTAATAATGATTTATTGTAGGGAGGATTATTAGGGGGCAAAGCTCCCCAATACCAAAAATAAGGAGCGAAGTTTTAAAAAACTATTAGTTTTATGGGAAGCGAACCTCCAAGACAAAAAATTGTTATTTTAGAGCGGTTCGCTTATTTTGTAGGAGTGGGTGGGGAAGCATTGCTTTAATTTATAAAAATTATCTTGAAATTATTGATTTTATAGGGAATTTAATGAGGGGCGAAGATATAAGCCGAAGGCTTATTTTCAGGGTGGGTGGGAAAAATATAGAAAAATAAATAATTTTAGAATTATTGGACAAGGCAGTTTTTTTCTACTTTGTCCAATAAATAGTGTTAAGTAGTTGATAATCAATAACTTATAAAGATTCTAATGAAATTATTGAAATAAAGGGGGTTTAATGGGGGGCTTCGCCCCCCCAATGCCGAAAAATGGGTATTTTAAAGCCAAAGGCTTATTTTCAGGGTGGGCAAAATAAAGAAAAATAAATAATTTTAGAATTATTGGACAACGCACATATTTAATAAAACTAACCTTTAAAATTTTAACTATTATGATTTATATCCTTTTTTATTTACCTTGGGAATTTAAAAACTTTGAAGAAAAGGAAAGTCCAATGAGATTTCTTGATCCTGAAAGCCTTAAATTAAGGGCATTGGGAAAAGGTGAATGGTCAAATGTTGGAGATACTTTTTATAATTACAAAATAAATCAGTTTAATTGGCAATTTATTGGACCTTCCTATATAGAATATGGTTCTTGGTCAGATGGAATTTCTAATTCAGGAAGAATGACATTTGTTTTGCCTCATCCTACAAATCCAAATATAATATATGTTGCAACCGCTGGTGGCGGAGTTTGGAAAACTACTGATCAGGGATTAAGCTGGGTACCGTTAACTGATAATTTACCTACTTTAACTTCGGGAGCATTAGCATTTGACCCTACAAATCCTGATATTATTTACTATGGGACAGGAGAATTACATTATTGTGCGGTTTGCTTTCCTGGTGACGGATTATTTAAATCAAGTGATGGTGGAAACAGTTGGGTTAAAATTGCTAATGCGAATCAAGTTGGTTATTACATATCTAGAATTGTTATAAATCCAATTACACATAGAATTCTAGTAGCTAGTGATTTTGGTATTGTTTATTCTGATGATGGAGGAAATACTTGGATAGCATCAAACATATATGATCATGTAAATGATTTAGTTTATAGGAGTGATAATCCAAATGTCTTATTTGCTGGAAGTTTAAGAACGGGAATTTATAAATCAACTGATGGTGGTTCAACTTGGATAAAAATAAATAATCTCCCTACATCAGGTTATTTTAGGTCTCAAATAGCAATATCAAATAGCAATCCTAATGTTATTTATGTTGCTTTTGGCTCTAATAGTTATTATTTGTATGCTTTTTATAAATCTACTGATGGGGGTAATACCTGGACACAGTTAAATGTTCCTGATTATCTTTGTGGTCAAGGCTTTTATAATCATGCATTGATTGTAAAACCCAATGATCCTAATACAATTATAGCTGGTGGTGTTCATAATTATGGTTCTTCTTGTCAATATGGTATAATAAAGAGTACCAATGGTGGTACTTCCTGGACTGAAATTGCAAAAAATATTGTTCATCCTGATATTCATCATTTTGCTTATGGTCCTGATGGCACATTATATGTAGCAACAGATGGTGGAATATGGAAAAGTTATAATGATGGAAATACCTGGATAAATATAAATAAAGGACTTGGAACTTTACAATTCTATACACTTGCTATTAAACCAAACGATGAATGGGTAATAATAGGTGGAACACAAGATAATGGAACACCAATTTTATATAATTTGCCAGTCTGGAGGGAAGTTAGTGGTGGTGATGGAGGTCCTACAATTTTTGAATTACAAAACCCAAATTACTTTTGGACAAGTTATATTTATTTATGGTATTTTAGTAAATATCAATTAACAAGTGGTTATCCAAATCCATCTTGGCAATACTTATTTTATAGGCATCCCTGGTATAATGATAGAGCTAGTTGGGCTAACGGTGCTGTTGATGTTCATCAAAATGGAAAAATTATTGTAGGAACTTATAGGTTATGGATTTCAACAGATGGTGGATATAACTGGAGTGTTATTAGTTCAAGTTTGGCAGGTACAAATGGTGTTTTACTTTCCGCAAAGTTTTCATATACAAATTCAGATACAATTTATACTGGTTCTAATCAAGGTCATTTTTACTTTACATATAATCAAGGAGCTAATTGGATAAATAGGTCATCAAATTTAAATGTTTCTTCAAATCCAATTAGAAAAATTATTGTTAATCCAAATAATAGTAAAAATGTTTATGTATGTGTTGGTAGAACAAATAATAAAAAAGTTTTACTTTCAAATGATGCTGGACAAACTTGGACTGATATAACAGGAAATCTACCTTCTGGTAGAACATGTAGAGCATTTGCAATTGATTTTCAAAAGAATATTATTTTTGTAGGAATGGAAGATGGTGTATATTATTCAGATAATAATGGACAAAGTTGGCAAAAGATGGATGGAATCCCAAATGCTTATGTATTTGCTATGGATATTGTTAATAATAAACTTATTGTTGCAACACATGGTAGGAGTATGTGGAAGCTTGATATTATTACGGATGTTAAAGAGATTGCTTTAAATGATTATATCATAAAAGGCAATAAAGTTATTTTTCCAAGAGATACTGAATATAGAATTTATAAGATTGATGGAAGTTTATATATTAAAGGGAATTCAAAGGAAATAACATTGCCAAGAGGAATTTATATCTTAAAAGTTAAGAATTTTTCAAGTAGAATTGTGATTTATTAAAATTTGAAAAAAATTTTATTTTTAATGCCTTATTTTATAAGAGATAATTTTGGAGGAGGGGCAGAAGTTCAAGCTTATTTAACAGCAAAAAATCTAACTAACTTATTTGAAGTTTATTATTTAACCTCAAACCCATTGAAAAAAGAAAAATTTGAAATTTTTGAAAATATAAGAATTTTTAGAGTTTTGAGAAACACAAGTATTTTTGCTATTCTTGACTTTTTAAAAGTTATTTATTACATTCTAAAAATTAAACCTGATATTATTTATTTGAGAATGAACTATCCATTTCTGCTTCCCGTTGGTCTTATTTCAAAAATTTTAAGAATAAAAACATTTTGGTTTTCAACAGAAGATATAACAATTGATTGGTTTTATAATATGAAAAATTTCCTTAGGGCTCTTAGGAATTATAGAAAAATTCACAAAATTCCAATTCTCTTTATAAATAATCTTCTTTACGACATTTGCTTTTCACTTGGTATTTACTTAATGGATAAAAGAATTGTTCAAAATAAATTCCAAAAAGAAAAACTTAAAAAATTATTTCGTTTAAATAGTGAGATTGTTTATTCAATTATTGAAATTGAAAACGAAGAATTTGAAAAGAGTAAAGAACCTTTAATTTTATGGGTTTCTCATCTTTCCGAAAGAAAACAACCGTTATTGTTCTTAGAAATAGCAAAAAAAATGTCGAATTATAAATTTATAATGATTGGTTCTGAGAGTCCAAATTTTCCAAAAGAAATTATTTTAAACAATAAACCAAATAATTTGGAATATCTTGGAAAATTAAGTCTTGAAGAAACAAATAACTATTTTAAAAAAGCTTGGGTTTCTGTTAATACAAGTAAAAAAGAAAGGGAAGGTTTTCCTAATACATTCTTACAAGCATTTAAATATAAAGTTGTTGTTGTTTCTTTAAATGTTGACCCTGATGATATTTTAAAAAATTATAAAATTGGCTTTTTGGCAGGAAGTTTAGAAAACGCTATAAACATTATTGAAAAGTTAATTAAAGATAAAAATTTGAGAAATGAAATAACACAAAGGGCTTATGATTATCTTTTGAAAAATCATTCAGTTGAAAATGTTTTAAAATTATTTCTATGAAAAACTTTAATTTTGTGCTTTTCAAGTTCTTTTCCCTGATTTTAAAATAATCGTAATTTTAGAATTATTGGACAAGGCACTGATTCCTATATTATCAACTTTAAAATTTTCAAACTATGAATAATGTAAATTTGATTGCTATCGAAGAAACAAAAAAGAAAATTTTAAATAATGAACTGCCATCAAAAAAGGAATTTATTATTGAGGGAGAGTGGATCTTTGATAAACATATTCAATTTATGGCAAAAATAGAATATCCTAATGGTATAGCTGAAATTTCTACTGATCAACCTCAAATTGCAGGTGGTCATGGCAATGCTCCAAATCCAGTTCAAATTTGTGCTCTCGGAATGATAAGTTGTTATGCTACAACATTTATGACAATTGCTACACAAATGGGAATAAAAATTGAGAAATTAAAAGCAAAAGGTTATATTTTAGTAAATATGAAATCTACTTTTGATATTGAAGATGCTCCACCTGTTGAAAAGGTCTCAATTGAACTTGAAATAAAAACTAATGCTAATAAAGAAAAAATTGAAGAAATTAGAAAATTAGCTAATAAGAAATGTCCAGCTGCTTATGTTATTCAAAATAACGTTCAGTTTGAAAGTAAAATAAATTATGAAAATTAAAATAAAATTTCCAAATAATGAAGAGGTTATTTATGAAATAAATGAAAATAAAAGTTTGATAGAAATTGATGAGAAATTTAAAAACTACATTGTTGGTAAAAGAAAAGATGGATTACTATTTGACTTAACAAGACCGATTTTTGAAGTTTTAAATAATGATGAAGAAATTGAAATTTTAGATTTTAATAGTGATGAAGGTAAGAGTGTTTTTTGGCATTCATCTGCTCACATATTAGCACAAGCGGTTAAGAGATTGTTTCCTAATGCTAAATTAACAATTGGTCCTCCAATTGAGAAAGGATTTTTTTATGATATAGATTTTGATGGAAAAACATTAAGTGAAGAAGATCTGAGAAAAATTGAAGAAGAAGCTTATAAAATTATTGAAAGTAATTATTTTGTAAGAAGAGAGGAGTGGAATAGTGAATATGCCAAAAAATTTTTTAAGGAAAGAAATGAACCTTATAAGGTGATGTTGATTGAAGAATTTAATGAAAACGTTGTTTCGGTTTATTTTCAAGGAGAATTTGTTGATTTGTGTAAAGGACCACACATTCCAAGAACAGGACTTGTTAAAGCATTTAAAATTTTAAATGTTAGTGGAGCTTATTTTAAGGGTGATGAAAATAATCCTCAATTACAAAGAATATATGGAATTTCATTTCCAAGTAAAGAATTATTAGATGATTACTTATTTAAGCTTGAAGAAGCAAGAAAAAGAGATCATAGATTTCTTGGAAAACAACTTGAATTATTTGATTTTTTTGAAACTGCTGGTAGTGGATTTGTTTTCTTTTATCCAAAAGGTGCAATTTTAAGGAAAATTCTTGAAGATTTTTCAAAAGATAAACATTTAAAAAGAGGATACAAGCTTGTTTGGACACCCCATGTTTTAAAAACTGATATTTGGAAAATTTCTGGACATCTTGAATATTATAAAGAAAACATGTTTTTAATTGAAGGAAAAGATGAAGAATTTGGTGTAAAACCTATGAATTGTCCTGCTCATATCCTCATTTATAAGTCAAAAAAATTTTCTTATAGAGATTTACCTTTGAAATTGTTTGAAGTTGCTACTGTTTATCGTTATGAAAGAAGTGGAACATTACATGGACTTTTGAGAGTTAGAAATATAACACAGGATGATAGTCATATATTTTGTGCTCCATATCAAGTTGAGGAAGTTATTATTGATGTTCTTGATTTAATGAAAGAAATACTGAATAAATTTGGCTTTAACAAATTTGAAATTCAATTATCAATTTATGATAAAAACAATTTTAATAAATATATGGGAACAATTGAAGAATGGGAAAACGCACAGAATTCATTAAAAAATGCCCTTGAAAAGCTCAATTTAAATTATGAAGTTTTAGAAGGTGAGGCAGCATTTTATGGTCCAAAAATTGATGTCCATTTATATGATGTCCTAGATAGAAAATGGCAATGTACAACAATTCAATTAGACTTTAACCTTCCAAGAAAATTCAATTTGACATTCGTTGATAAAGATGGAAAAGAGAAAACACCAATTATTATTCATAGAGCGATTTTTGGTTCAATTGAGAGATTTATGGGCATTTTAATTGAACATTATGGAGGTGAATTTCCTTTTTGGCTTTCACCTATTCAAATTATTATAATTCCTGTTTCAGATAAATTTTTAGATTATGCTCAAAAAGTTTATAATTATTTTTCTGATTTTAGAGTGGAGATTGATGGTAGAAAGGAAACTGTCGGATATAAAATTAGAGATGCTGAAATTCATAAAATTCCTTATATTTTTGTTGTTGGTAAAAAGGAAGCTGAGAGTGAAGGTATATCAATTAGAAAAAGGAAAGAAGGTGATATTGGATTTAAAAAATTAAGTGAGGCTTATGAGATGCTTAAAAATGAAATTTGAATTAAGTCCTTAATAATCAATAACTTATTACTTTGTCCAATAAATGGTGATAAGTGATTGATAATCAATAATTTATAAAAATTATCTTGAAATTATTGATTTTATAATGATTTAAAATTTTCGAGTTATGCTTTGTCTAATTTTTATAACATGGATACACTTTAAAACAGATGTTATAATGTCAGATGGAACACCTTTAAAAGTTTATGTATGGCTTCCAGATGATACAATAAATAAAAAATTTCCTACACTTTTGGTAAGAACACCTTATGATACGCTTGGACTTATTGATAGTTCAACAATAAGTACAATAATAAGTAATAATTTAGCTTATGTAGTAAATCCACTTAGAGGATACTGGGGAAGTGGAGGAATAAAGAGTCCTTTCCTTAATGATGGATGGGGACCAAATCAAGATGGTAAGGAAGTTGCTTTATGGATTGTAAATCAACATTGGTCAAATGACTCAATTTGTACATTTGGTGGTTCTGCACTTGGTTTTGCTCAATACTTTTTGGAAGGAACAGATTTTGATTTAACATGCGCAGTTCCATCAGTAGCAGGTTTTTCTATGTACTATGAAGTATTTTATGGGGGAGAATTTAGGAAATTTATAACAGAGAATTGGCTTAGTAAAGTAAATGCAACGATGTGGCTCGATACGATAGAAAAATATGCAGTTTATTCTGATAATAGCCCATGGGCTTGGATAAATGGATATTTAAGAACATATCAATTTAATGCTCCTATGCTTCATATTACTGGTTGGTTTGATGCTTTTACAGAAGGGGCAATATCAGCATTCAAACATATAAAACTTTATGGAGGACCAAGGGCTAGGAATTATCAATATATTATCATAGGACCTTGGATGCACTTCTTAAATAGAGATACAGTTGGAGATCTTATATTTCCAAGTAATTCAAAGATAGATTTAAATATGTATCACTTTTATTGGTTTTTGTATTGGTTTAGAGGAATTGGTGATTGGAATTCAATAAAAAGAGTAAAGTTTTACTTAATGGGAGATGTTTCTACTAATGATACTATAAGATGGAATAAATGGATAGAAACTGATGATTTTCCACCAAATGAAACATATTATCAGAACTGGTTTTTATTTAAAGATTCAATTAAAGTTCAATATCCTAATTATCAGAAAGATAGTTTAATTTATTTTTATAATCCAAATAATCCTGTTCCGACAATTGGGGGGTTTGATTTCTTTGGACTTTATAACCCTGATAGCATATTATTTGGACCAAGAAATTTAAATCCAATAAATAATAGAAGTGATGTTTTAATATTTACATCAGATATTTTAAATGAGCCATTAGCAGTTATAGGACAACCAATTTTATACTTATATGCAAGCTCAAATAGATTTGATACTGATTTTGTTGTATTATTGGCAGATGTTTATCCTGATGGAAGGAGTATATTGATTAGTGAAGGTATTTTAAAAGCAAGACATAGAAATGGTGTAGATAGAGAAGATTTATTAAATCCAAATGAAATTTACCTATTTACTATAAAATTGAGAAACATTGCTTATGTTTTTAATAAAAATCATAGAATTAGAATTTACATTACATCGTCAAAATATCCTTCTTATGAGCCCAATCCAAATAATGGTGGTTCGTTTAAGAGAAATGATCCAAATAAGCTAATTGCTATGAATACGATATGGATAGGTAATCTTTACCCATCTACTATTACATTGCCAGTTAATAATTCAATTATTGGTTTAAAAGAAATAACATATAAAGCAAAAACTTGTATTATTAAAAATAGAATAGCTATTTGTGATAATGAAATTCCAAATTATGTTTATGATTTAAATGGAAGCTTAGTTAAAAATATGAATTTGAAAAAGGGTATTTATTTTATAAAAACAGCAAATAAGTTATTTAAGGTTATTGTCCATTAAAGTTCTCTGCATTACAAAATCAAAAATTTTACTTTATCTTTCCATTTATTCAAAAGTTCAATTAAATTTATGTCATTATTAGTTTGTAATATAATTCCAACCCTATAACCAGGCCAGATAATATCATCAAATTGTGGAATTTCCCCTTTATATAAAACTTTTGGAATAATAAAGTATTCATTTATAATTTTATCAAGTTCTTGTCTAAAATCCATTTCATAAGCAGCATCTATAAAAATAAAATAAACTTTCATTTTCTCCTCCTCTTTAAACTTTCAAAAATTGAATAAACAGTAGGGATGAAAAATAATGTAATAATTGTTGAAAATGCTAATCCTCCAATCACAGCTATTGCTAATGGTTTAAATTGTTCAGAACCTTCACCTTTTGATAAGGCTAAGGGTAATGCACCAAATATAACAACTAAGGTTGTTATTAAAATTGGCCTTAATCTTCTACTTGCTCCTTCAACAACAGTTTCAATTAAATCATATCCTCTTGCTTTTAATATATTCATATAATCTGTCATTAAAATGGCATTAGCAAGAACAATACCACTAACTAATATAACACCTACAAAACCATTTACTGATAATGGAACATTCGTTATTGAAAAAATAATAGCAACACCAACTAAGGAAAATGGAACAGAAAGCATAATAATAGCTGGATATAAAAACGAATTTAATTGACCCGCCATAACAAGATAGATTAAAATAGTACCAAGAATTAAGGCTAAGAATAATTGTCCAAATGCTTCTCTTTGCCTTTCAACTGAACCTGAAATTTTAATACTAATACCTGGTGGTAATCTAATCTCATTTATAATTTTTTGAATTTCCTTAGTAATTTCACTTAATGCTCTCTGATAATAATCCATTTCAACTTTAACAACTCTTTGTTTATTTATTCTTTCAATTACAAGAGGTCCATAGCCATAACTAATTTGAGCAATATCTAAAAGATAAACATTATAACCGAATGGTGTAGGAATTTGTAAATTGTTTAAAATTGATAATGTGTTTCTATAATTTTCATCAAGTCTTACAACAATATCAATATCTAATCCTTCAATTTTAATAGTACTTGCAGTTGTTCCAAAAATAGCATTTCTAATATAATTTCCAACTTGTGCTATTGTAAGTCCATGTTTTGCTAATTTTGAATAATCTAATTTAATTTTTATTTCAGGATTTGCTGATTGTCTTGAAATTGTAATACCAACAGTACCTTTAATTTTTTCAACCTTTTCCTTAATTAAATTAGCAATAGAATCTGTTTTTTCAATATCATCACCATATATTTCAATAGAAACTGGCTTTCCTCCACCGAATAATAATTGATTTGCAAAATCTCCTGATGATACTTCAAATTTTTGAATTTCAGGAATTTGACTAATTTCATTCTCTATTTCATAAGCTATTGTTCTACTATCTTTATCCCTCATTCTTAAATCAATAAGTTTGACCTGGGCAGATATGAAGTTACTTCCTTCAACAAGTCCTGAAATTGAACCAAATCCACTTTCTGTCGGACCTGTTCTAAAAACATAAAAATCAATATATTTGTTATTTTTCAAAATCTCTTCAATTTTATTTTTAACTTCAATTGTTTTCTCAAGTTTCGTTCCAGGTGGTAGTAATGAAGTAATTATAATATCGCCTGTATCTTGTCTTGGAATGAATTCAGTTTTTACAAATCTAAATAATGAAAAGCCTAATATAAAAATTAAAATTCCTAAACTAAATGCTAAAAATTTATGATTGACTGACCATCTTAATAATTTCTTATGAGCAATTTCAAGAGCTTTAAATGAATTAGCAAGGAATTTTCCAATAATTGTAGTAGGAGGCTTAGGATTCCTTAAAAATTTAGAGGCAAGCATAGGAGTTAATGTAAATGAAACTAATAAAGATACTAATAATGTTATAGCAATTGAAAAAACAAGTTCTCTAAAAAATAAACCAATAAATCCACCAGCAAATAATAATGGAAGAACAACAGAAATTCTGGTTAATGTGCTTGCTATAACTGCTTGTGAGACTTCTTCTGTAGCAAAAATTGAAGCACTTATTGGCGTTTCTCCTTTTTCTCTATGATAAAATATATTTTCCATTACTATGATTGCATCATCTACAACAAGACCAACTGCTAATGCTAATGCAGAAAGTGAAATTAAGTTAATTGTTGTTCCACTTAAATAAAGATAGATAAATGCAACAATTAGTGATGTTGGAATGGCAATTGAAATAATTATTGATGCAGTTATATTTCTTAAAAGTAAAAATGTGACAAGGATTACAAAAATTGCTGAAAAAATCAATTCTTTATTTAAGTTTCTAATTGAATTTTCTACATTTCTTGAAAAGTCAGTAGGAATTAAAAATTTTATATTATAATTTTGGCTAATTTCTTTTAGTTTTTTCTTTACTTTTTGAGCGGTTTCAACAGCATTAGCATTAGCTTGCTTGAAAATACCAATAACTAATGCCTCCTTCCCAAGTGCCTTAACATCATTTATTTTATCAGCATAACTATAATCAACCTTAGCAACATCCGAAATTTTTATAATTGAACCATCTCTTCTAAAAATTGGTAAATTTTTAATTTCATTTGGATTTTTAATATTACCTTCAACTCTTATTGTCCAATCAATATTACCATATTTTATATCACCAACAGGAACATTTAAATTATTAAATTTAATAGCATTTACAATTTGGTCTAAGGTTAGGTTATATGCTTCAAGCTTAACTTTATCAACTAATATATTAACTTGTCTTTTCCTCCCACCTCCGAATAGTAAAACTTGTCCGACACCAGGTATTCTTTCAAGTTCAGTTTGTATAAAGTTATCGAAATCTTTTCTAATATCTCTTAAACTATCGTCTGAGTAAATACTAACTACCATTATCGGTAATTGTGATAAATCAAATTTAAAAATTATAGGTCTTTCAACATCACTTGGAAGAAATTGTAAGCCAAAATCAATCCTATCCCTAATATCATTTATTGCAGATTCAAGATTCGTTCCTTGTTCAAATTCTAAAATTACTGTTGATAGGTTTTCTTGGGAAAATGACCTAATTGTTTTAACATTTGGAATAGTAGAAAAGAAACGTTCAAGTGGTTCAGTTATAAGCTTTTCGACATCTTCACTACTTGCTCCTCTATAAAATGTAACAACTGAAATTGTCGGTAATGAAACATTTGGAAATAGATCTATTTTTAGGTTAAATAGAGAAAATAAACCAAAAACTATAAGAACTGAAAAAACAACAAATGTTAAAATTGGTCTTTTAACAGCAATTCTAATCATCTTATAACCCTCACTTTTTGTCCATTTTGTAAATTATATTGACCTTCAATTACAATTGTGTCATTCAAGCTTAAACCTTCAAGAATTTCTGTAATTTCCTCATTAGAAATACCAATTTTTACAATTTTCTTATAAGCTCTATCTCCATTTACAATAAAAACATATTTTTTATCAAGACCGAGTATTGCTGATGTTGGAATAACAAGTGTTTTATCTTTCTTATCTAATGTAATTTTAGAATTAGCAAATGAACCTATTGGGAATTTATAAACTTTTGCTCTTATTTCAAATGTTTGACTTAATGGATCTATAATTGTGCTTTTATAGTAAATTCTTGTCTTTTCTTTAATCCCCAATTCATTAGAAAAAACTTCAATTTCATCACCAATTTTTATTTTGTTATAATAAACTGATGGTAATTTAATAACCGCGATTGGATTTCCATAAATTTGAGCAATTGGTGTTGAGGGAGAAACAATTTGTCCTGTATTTATATTTAAAAGATGGATTTTCCCACTTGTTGGCGATTTAATAGGATAATTATTAAATTCAAGTCCAGTTGTGCTTCTATCTAAATAAGCAATAATTTCATCTTTATTTACATATTGTCCTTCGCTTACTAAGTAGTTTATAAATTTTCCAGGAACTTCGGGAAAAACTATGGTTAGTGGATCTCCACTTATATTTGCTGTAAAAGATTCACTATATTCTATTTGTGAAATTTTTGGTTTAGATGTAGAAATGGGGATGACTTTCTCGTCAATTTTCTCTATATTTTTAGCGCTTGTTTGACAAGCTACAAGATAAAAGATAATTGTTAATTTTCTTAAATTTTTCATATTCTTCCTCCTTTATTGTAATTTCCCTACATTCAAAACTAAATCTAAATCAACAATAGCCTTATAATAATCCCTCAAGGCTTGCTTATAAGATATTTGAGATGCTATATAACTTCTTTGAATATCATAAAATTGTAAATTTGAAATTAAACCATTATTAAATTGAATTCTGGCGGTTTCTAATAATTTTTCAGATAATTTAGCATTCTGTTTTGTTGTTTCTAAATTTCTTTTTGCGATATTTAAATTATTTAGAGCATTTTGTAGTTGAATTTTTGATATTTGAACTTGGAAGTCATAAATTAGTTTAATTTGATCAATTTGAATATTTATTTTTTGAATTTCTGCATTTGTAGAAAATCCATCAAACAAATTCCAATTAAAAATTAAGGAAAATGTCCAAGTTCCTCCCCACTTGTCTTCAAGGTTTGGTGCTGGTTTTGATGCAAGATATTGAATTTGAGCAAATATGTTTGGCTTATTTATTGAGCTTTGAATATCTATAAGTTTTTGTAATGTTTTCATCTGTTTTTCAAGAATTAAAATATCTTTTCTAAATTTAATTTTGTTTTCATCAATAGTTAAATTTGTGTCAATTTTTACATCTTCTATACTATCAACAATAACAATTTCTTCATCCTGTGGCAAATTTAATAGAACTTTCAAGTTATTTAGTAAATCGTTATAAGTCTTTTTAGCATTTTCATAACTAAATTTAGCATTTTCATAATTTACTTGTGATTGTAATAAATCAAGACTTGAAGCCAAACCATTTCCATATCGTTTTTTTGTTGAATTATAAACCTCTTCTAGGTCTTTTAATGTCTTTTCGTAAATTCTAAATGTTTCTTTAAAAAATAGAATATCAAGATAAAAACTTTTTACTTGACTTGAAAGTCTATATTCTAAAATTTTAGTATTTTCATTTTCAATTTTAAGTTGTTCATCAGCTAACTTAATAGCATTTATTTCCCTAAACCAAGAAAAAATAGATTGTCTTAATGTAAATTGAAAGTTATAACTATTTTGAGGTCTAAAAGGAATTTCAGAATAAACAATTGAGTTAGGATCAGGATAAATTAAAAATTCATTTGGATTTTGTGGATTTTGATAACCTATATATCTTGTAGGAGCTCCAAATTTTATAACTGCTGGATTAGCTGTATATGTCCAAATTCCATTTATTGAAATTTGAGGTAAAATTTGTGAGCGAGCCTTTATATAATCCGCTTTATATCCTTGAAGGTTATTTTCATTTTGAAGTATCTGGATATTCCTTTTTTTTGCTATTTCAACGGCTTTGTTTATATCAAGCTCTATCAAATTCAAAATGATGTTTAACATGTTAGTAATCCTCTTAAAATAATTTCCTTTATAACCTCTTTATCTTCATATCTTACAGGATCTTCAAACCTCATAAAAAAAGCTTTTATTGATAAACCTATGAAATAACCGACCGCTGAGATTTCTAAATTTTTGAATTGCCCCTTATGTATCCCTTCTATTATTAATTTCCTTAAAAGAATTTTTAATTCAGAAACAATTGGATAAATTTTATCCATATATAGTGGAAATATTTCGTCTTCAAATATGAATTCTTTTTGACTAATTTCAACCATTTTAAGAGCATTTCTAAATTCATATAATTTATCCCACAAAACATCTATAAATTTCTCAATTTTAACTTTTGGTTCATCTATTGAATTAACAATTTTCCTTACATCTTCAAGAACATTTTTTAAGTCTTCCTCAACAATAGTTACAAAAAGCTCACTTTTTCTTTTAAAATAATTATAAATTGTTCCTTTTGCTATGTTAAGTTCTTTGGCTATTTCATCTAAATTAGTTTTGTAATAGCCTTTTTCATAAAAATGATTTCTTGCTATTTCAATAATTCTTTCTTTTTTAATTGACCTGTCAGTCATATTGAAAATTTTAAAGGCTCTTAAAAAATAACTTGCTTCTTTATGACTTTATCATTACTTTTAAATATAATTGTGGTTTTTTGACCTTTTTTAAATTTCGTTAAGGCATAAGTCAAATCGTAAATATTTTTAATTTCATAATCTCCAATTTTCAAAATAATATCTCCTTTTTTAAGACCTGACTTTTGGGCAGGTGTTCCGTTTGAAACATCAAGAATTTTAACACCTTCTCCTTCATAGCTATAATCAGGTATAACACCAAGTCTAACCCTATTTGAATTTCTTATTGTTCTATTTTCTTTAATTTCATTATAAGTTAATGCTTCAATTTTTGAAATCTCATCTATTATTTCTATTGTAAGTTCTAGAATTTTTTTCTCACCTTCATAGTTTATAAATTGTGGGTCATCTGTTGTTTTATGATAATCTTTATGGACATTTGTAAAAATATGTAAAACAGGAATCTTCATATTATAAAAAGCGTTTTGATCGCTCATACCAAATCCACTATTTGAAAATTTTATATTAAAATTAAACTTTTCATTTACTTTTTTAATAATTTCTTCAAATTCCTTAGCGGTTTTTGAACCAATTATTGTTAAATTATTGTTTTCCAATCTACCTATCATATCAAAATTTATATATGTTTTTATATTTTCCATGGGAATAATAGGATTTTTCACAAAATAATCTGAGCCAACAGTTCCAATTTCTTCACAATCCCAAAATGCAAATAATATATTATCTCTAACTTCTTTATCTTTATAATAATTAGCAATTTCAATTACACCTGCAACACCACTTGCATTATCATCAGCGCCATTATGAACATCATAAATTCCATCTAAGGAACTAATATCACCATAACCCAAATGGTCATAATGAGCACCTAAGACAATATATCTTAAACTTTTACCCTTCTTTATAGCAAATATATTTTCACCTTGAACTTTTTCTTTTGAAAGCTTTAAATAGACTTCAATTTCTTTTTTATTTAAGCTATCTTTATAAGTTTTTAAAGTTTGTAATGCTATTATTCCTAAATCTTTTTTAAAATAACTTTTTTGAATATAGTTTGAGACTAAAAAAATAATAATTTTTTTCTTTTTATTCCTTTCTTCAATTGCTTTATTTATCATTCCAATTTCATCAAGGCTATCTCCATCAACAATTGATATATCTTTTGTTTTAATATATCCGCTACTTGAAAAATATAATGGTTTTATTGGAATTTTTAGATTTGTATAAAAACTATCAATTTTAATTTTTCCTTCTACTTCAAAATTCTGGGTTAAAACTTCATAACCCATTCTATTTAAATAAAATTTTATATAATCTCTTGCTTTTTGATTATATCCACAAAGTCTTCCTTCTAAATAATCATTTGCTAAATAGTAAATGTGATTTTTTAAGTTTTCTTCTGATAAAACTAATAATAGATTAATCATAAACAACATCAGATAAAATTATGTAATTTAAAGGATTTACAGGTCTTCCATTTATTATAACTTCATAATGTAAATGTGAGCCTGTTGATTTTCCTGTTGAGCCTACTTTTCCAATAATTTCTCCTCTTTTAATTTTTTGGCCAGGACTTACTAAAATCCTTGAAAGATGAGCATATCTCGTTATAATTCCATTTTGATGAGAAATTTCAACTTCAAGACCATATCCTTCTTTATAACCTGTAAATATAACAATTCCATCAGCACTTGCATAAACAGGTGTTCCAGTAGGTGCTGAAATGTCAATGCCTTCATGCATTTTATATTCTCCTGTAAATGGATCATTTCTATAACCAAAGTTTGAAACAACTATTCCAGCGGTTGGAATAATGCTTGGAATTCTCCTAATTTCTTCATTTTTATCTTCAATAATTTTTTTAACTTTTTTAACATCTTGAAGTTCAAATTCTAAAATTTTCTTTAAGTTTTCAATTTCTAAATTTACAGCAGTTATACTATCACCTTTACTAATATATCCTCCAATACCAAAATTTCTAATATCGCTTGATAATGGACTTATACCTGCTAATATCCTAACATTATTTGTAATATCAAATAAACTATCTATTCTTAATTTGATTGTTTCCATTTCTTCTTGCATTTGATCAATATATCTTTTTAGTTTTTGATTTTGTCTTTTTAATGTTAGATTTTCAATATATATAAAAGCAGATTTCAGGGATAGGATGAAAAATAAAATTATTGAAATTATTAAACTTGAGATAAACCCCAAAACAATATGAAATGAAAACTTCGTAAATTTTATGATAAACGACTTAGAATTTTTAACATCGTATATTTTAATAAAAAACTTCACATCCCTATTTTTCATACAACAACCTCCTGTTTTGTTTTCCGAAAATTTTAAAGGAAAAGAAATAAAACTTTTGCTTTGTCCAAATTAGAACCCCCTTAACATTATTTATTGGACAAAGCCTAAGAATTATTGAAAATCATTTGCAGTAATAAGTCCTAAAAAATTTCTGACTTTCTAAGTAAGAAATTTAAAAGGAGGTGGAAAGATGATAAGAAAGATAATTTTTGTGATTTTTGCTTGTTTCTCAATTCTAAATGCTCACGAGAGGTTATTTACTTATTCTTATGATACGGACTATCTTCCAAAGGGGTTGTTTGAACTTGAACAATGGACAACTTTAAAAACGGGTAAAGAAAGAGGATTTTACTATCTTTGGGATATGAGGACAGAATTTGAATATGCAATAACTGAAAAAACACACCTTGCACTTTACTTGAACTATTCTTCAACTTATAAGCATTCTTATGAAAATAATCAAGTAACTGAACAATCAACTTTTAAATTCAAGGGAATTGATTTAGCGGTTGTTCATAGGCTCTTAAGTCCTAGGGATATAATTGGTTTTGGAGTATATCTTGAAGGGAAGTATAGAATGAATAAACAAGAAATTGAGGAAAAAATTTTATTAAGCAAATATTTTGGAAGTATTTTATGGACTTTAAATTTTATATTTGAACAAGAATTTGAAGGAAAATATAGTTCCTCTGGAAATATAGAAACTGAAAAAGAAGCCAAATTTATACTTCCAATTGGTATAGCTTATAAATTTGGTAGCTTTTCGTTTGGAATTGAAGCCTGGCTACATAGCGAATTTAAAGATCGAATTTTACCATTTACAACAAAAGCGGAGCATCATGCTTTTTTCTTAGGTCCAGTTATACATTATTCTACTTCAAAGTTCTGGATTACACTTACGATTGCTCCTCAGATTACTAAGGTTCTTGATGAACATGAGAAACTTGAATCAAGAATGATATTTAGTATTATATTTTAGGGGGGAATATGTTTTTCCTCCTACTTTCAGAAATTTTTTTAACTAAGGAAAAGGCATTAAAATTAGCTTTTAAAAATTGTGATAAATTTGATAGTTTAATTTTGAAAATTGATAAAGAGATAAAAGGTCAGTTGAAAAAAAATAAATTAGCTCCTCCATTAAAAGATAGTTTGAAATTTTATTATGGTTGTGATAATGTTGCTATAATTGATGAAGTTATAGGAAAGCACCTTCCAATCACATTTATGATTGTCTTGGATAAAAAAGGTTATGTTCAATTTATTGAAATCCTTGCTTATAGGGAACCTTATGGTTGGGAAATAAAAAATAAAAGTTTTCTATCACAATTTGAGAACAAAACAATAAAAGATAGTTTAAGAGTAAATAAAGAAATAAAAAATATAACAGGTGCTACAATATCTGTAAATTCAATAACTTATGCTGTAAAAAGAACATTATTTTTATATGAGAACTATGTTAAAGATAAAATTAAATGAACTTCCAATTTCAATAAAAATTACTTTTATATGCTTTTATATTTTTGTTATTCTTGGTTTCATTTTTGCTCATTTAATTCTTCATTTTAAACTTAATGGCTCATTTAATCCAGAAGATATAATCTCATATTATAAAGGGAATGAAGAAATGTTAAAATTCCAAAAAACACCCTTGGAGTTATCTGAAATCTCACATTTTCATGCTTTTATATCACCTGTAATAGCACTTATTTTATCAATTTTCTTTTCATTTTCAGAAATTAACGAATTTCTAAAAAATTTTATTATTGTTTTAAGTTTTTTATCAGTTTTAATGCTTATTTTAAATCCATGGATATTAACATTTGGACCGGATTTTCTTGTTTATGTAAAGTACATAACGTCAATAACATTAATTTTTAGTTTTTTATTTATGGGAATAATTACGATATACGAATTCTTTGCTCGTTAAGTAGTGCTAATTAATTGATTTTCAACAAAAAGGCTTATTTTCAGGGTGGGTGGGGAAAATAAGAACTAATCGTAATTTCAGAATTATTGGACAAAGCATGCAAAAAATAAACTTAAACTTTAAAATTTTCATTATGAAAGAACTTTTAATTGAACTCATAAAGTTTAAAACAACAGCTCAAAATACAAATGAATTAAAATCAATTATTGATTTTGTTGAGAATTATTTAAAAGCAACAAACTTAATAATTAAAAAATATGAAAAAAATAATAAGTTTTCATTAGTTGCTACTTTTAAAGAAACAAAACATCCTAAAATTTTCTTTGTAGGTCATTTAGATGTTGTAGATGCAAAGGAAGAATTATTTAATCCAAAAGTTGAAGGAAATATAATAAAGGGTAGAGGAGCTATTGATATGAAAGGACCAAGTGCTGTTTTAATAGAACTATTTAAAGAACTCTCAAAAGAAAATAAAAATTACGATATTGGATTAATGCTAACAACAGATGAAGAAATAGGTAGTCAAAATGGTGTTGAATACTTATTAAGTGAAGAAAATTATTCATGTGATTTTGCAATAATTCCAGATGGTGGTTTTAATTTCAATATAATAAATAGGGAAAAAGGTGTTTTACATTTTAAAGTAATATCAAGAGGAAAATCTGCTCATGGTTCAAGAGTATGGGAAGGAACAAATGCTATTGAAAATATTATTGATTTTTACAACGATATAAGTTTAATTTTCCCAACTGAACCCTGTGGAGACCCAAACCACTGGCATAATACTATAAATTTAGGAAAAATTGAAGGTGGAACAAAAGTAAATATTGTCCCAGATTATTGCTATGCTGAAATTGATATAAGATTTACAGAACCTTGGACAGTTGAAAAAATGAAAGAGCAAGTTTTATCTTCAATAAAAAAGTTTCCAAATTTGGAAATGGAAGTTTTGAGTGTTGGTGAGGCAATTTATGTTGACGAAGAAAATGAATTCTTAAAATTATATAAACAAACTGCAGAAAAAATTTTAAATAGAAATGTTAATTTTATATATGAGCATGGAGCTACTGACGGTAGGTTTTTTGCTCAAAAAGGTATTCCTGTTATTATAACAAATGCTATTGGATATGGTCTTCATACAGATGATGAGTGGGCTGATTTAAATTCTCTTGAAAATTTAAAATTAATTTTTAAAGAATTTTTAAAAAATTACTTTGAATGAGAATTTTAGTAATTCCGGCTCACAATAATGCATCACTTAATATTGTTCAAGCTCTTGGAAGAATTTATAAGGTTTCAGTAGTTGGCATTAAAGGGTACTTTAATAAAGCATTTTTTTCAAAATTTAAATACAAACGTTATTTCATTCCACATTGGAAGAATGAACCTATTGAAAAAATTTTAGATATTATAATAAATATATCAAATAGTTATGATATAATAATTCCAACAAATGATGTTTTTTCACTTATTATTTCAAAATATAAGTCTCTTTTTGGAAATAAAGCAATTGTTATGGATTACGATAAACTTTTAAAATTTATGGATAAATCATATATTTCAAAATTCTTTAAAAAATATCCCAAATTTTATGATGAGAATAATGTTAAATTTCCAGCTGTTGTAAAAAGTAAAAGTTCTTATTTTTTGGAAGATAATAAAATAACAAAAGGCAAACTTTTAATTGTTAATAATGACGATGAATTAAAAAACGCTCTAAAAGAAGTTCCTTATCCTATTATTCAAGAAAAAGTTGAAGGGAAAGGATGGGGAATAGAATTTCTTTTTAATGAAGAAATTGTTTTAGCATTTTCACATGTAAGAATTAGAGAAGCTAACCCAAAAGGCTCTTATTCTTCTTGTGCTATATCAATACCTTTAAAATTTGAGATATTAAAAGAAATAGAAAGCATTTTAAAAAGCTTGGATTATTTTGGTGTAGGTATGATAGAGATGAAAGGTGATTACTTTATTGAATTCAACCCAAGATTCTGGGGTTCTTTAAGCTTAGCAATAGAATGTAGTTTAAATTTTCCTTTATATCTTATAAAAGCACATATTGGTGAGAAAATTGAAAAAAATTACAATTATAAAATTGGAGTTGTTTCAAGGTGGCTTTATTCTGAAATTGTTCATATCCTAAAAAGTAAAAATTATAAGTTGTTATTTGAAATTTTTAAATTTAATAAATATAAGTCTTTTAATAATGAGCATATAGACCCCTTACCAGGTTTATTAGAGCTTATTGTTCTTCCAATAAGGAGATTATTAGGTTATGAAAACTAGACCTTTATTCGCAGAGAAGGTTTTTTTCTTTATATCAAATTTTTTGATTTTTAGAAAGAGAACATTAAATAGCTTAAGAGTTGTAATTTATCATTTTATTCCAAAAGATTATAAATTAAAGTTTGAAGAACAGATAAAGTTTTTAGTTGATAACTTCAGAATTATTAGTCCTCAAGAGTTGGATTTATTTTTTGAAAACTATTTTAAGAATGACATGTGTTTATTACTAACGTTTGATGATGGACTGAAAAGTCAATATGATAATGCTATTGAAATCCTTGAAAAATATAACATAAAAGCTATATTTTTTATTCCTACAAAAGTCTTAGAGCTAAAAAGTAAAGATGAAATGGAATTGTTTTCAATTGAAAACATTCATTATGGAAATGATAAAATCGCTTTTGAAAGAGAGTTTATGAATATAAATAATTTAAAAGAAATTTTCAAGTTAGGACATAAAATTGGCTCTCATACGATAAACCACAGGAAATTAAATAATTTAGATAAAGAAGAGATATGGACTGAACTAACTAAATCAAAAGAAACACTTGAAGAAATAACTAAGGATAAAATTTGTTATTTTGCTTATCCAAAGGGTGATAAAACATCTATAAGTTATGAAAGTTTTAAAATTTCAAAAGAGTTATATGATTATAGCTTTATAGCAATTAGAGGTTTTAATTATCCAAACACTAATAAACATTTAATTTTAAGAGATCCAATTCATCCGTATTATTCTTTAAGTTACATTAAGAAAGTTTTATACGGTGCTTTTGATTTTTATTATAGAAGAAAAATTCCTAATTTTTAAATAAGAGCTTTGATATTAAGTTCATTATCCATTCGTCATTAAAATGATATATCTTATCAGTATTTAAGTTTATT
>Ga0197143_1000813_pt1 | contig 29556 bp, 29 predicted proteins | sample GBS70_MetaG_FD_148603 | JGI IMG/M metagenome (GOLD analysis project Ga0197143, IMG submission 148603) | Sediment microbial communities from Great Boiling Springs, Gerlach, Nevada, United States - GBS 70_MetaG | ecosystem: Environmental > Aquatic > Thermal springs > Hot (42-90C) > Sediment... | reverse complement strand
TGCGCCCGATGATGCCGACGAGTTCGCCGAAATGGATGTCCAGCGAAACGCCCCGCAGCGCTGCGACTTCCACAGGGCGCCAACGCCCAAAGGTCAGCACCGCTTCCTTCAGCGTGCGGGGCTGGGCATGGTAACTGCGAAAGACCTTCCAGACATCACGCAATCGGATGGCGCAATCGGGTTTCATCGCCTCGCCACCTTGCTTTGCCTTGGCGCAGAGCAATCATAAGGCGTCATGGCGGAGTTCGTTAACGGCGACACAAAACGGGCTCATTCATCAGCGGCGACGGAGCAAAGCCATTTTGCCAACCGTTCAATCCCTTCCACGAGGCGGGGCGTGGGACGGAAGAGCAAATCGGGGTCAAGGGTGAAGACGCGCCCGTTGCGAACGCACCGCAGTTGGTCAAAACCCGAACGCTCCCGCAATTTTCGCAGCACTTCGGACGACGACCGCTTCGTCGCCACGAGATAAACATCGGGGTCTTTCGCTACCAATGCCTCCAAACTCACGACGGGGAAAGGATGAGGGGCGTCGGCGAACGCGTTGCGCCCACCTGCATAGCGGATGGCATCGTCAATGTAGTTGTTCGGTCCTGCGACCATCAAGTTGGGGGGCGGGGCGATTTCCACGACGACTGTCGGGCGCTTTTTGAGGCGACTTTGTTGGCGCACAACCCTTTCCAAGCGGCGGCGCAACTGGGCGACGAGGCGGTGGGCAGTTTCTTGACGGTTCACGACTTCGCCCAACCGCAGCAACCCGTTGAGCGTTTCGGCGACAGTGCGAGGACGCAAGACAAAGACAGGGATGTGGCTGCGCCGTTGCAAATCGTCGGCGATGGCAGCCGTGATCGTCCCGCTGCTGATGACGATGAGGTCAGGCTTGAGGGCGACGAGGCGTTCCAAACTGGGCTTGGCGAAATCGCCAACTTGGGGCAAGCGGCGCACTTTTGGCGGGTAATCGCAAGCCGAACAAACGCCGATGACCCAATGACCTGCGCCGAGGGCGAACAAGTTTTCCGTTGCCGCAGGGGTGAGGGAAACGATGCGCCGCCCTTGCGGCGGCAACTTCACCACGCGTCCCAACTCATCCCGAACCGTGCGCGCCGTCGCGACGGAAACGCAGAGGAGGAGTGAAAGTATCGTCCCAACCCATTTGCGCCAAGCCAACCCTTGCCCCATCCCTTCGCTCCCGCCTTCAGACCACGATTTGAGCATCGCTGAGTTCTCGCGCCAAGTTGAGCAATTCCTGCCAGTTGTCTATGGCTTTGATGCCCAACTTGAGGGCGATGCCCTTGCCCTTTTTGCTGCGGATGGCGAAGCGGGTGATTTGAGCGACTTCCGACCAAAGCAAAGCCCGCCGCACCCATCGGTCACTGTAAACGAGCCCGTGTTCGGTGACGACCAACAGCGCCGTCTTGGCGACAATCCAAAGGTAAAGGGTGTAAGCGCTCATCAAGGCGACGGGCAAGGACAAAACGGGGAAGGCACGGGCGAAGGGAAGCACTTCCATGCGGACGAGCGCCCACAAGAGAAAGCCCATGATGAGGATGACCGCCACCCAACCGACGGCGTAAGGGGCGATGGCGTTGGGTCGGTAAGCGAACACTTTGGTGAATTGCGCCAAAGTGTCGGGCGGTCGCTCGGCATTCATGGCAACACCCCTCCCACGAGACCCGCCAGCAACGCCTTTTGTGCATGCAAGCGATTTTCCGCCTGCTCCCACGCAAGGCAAAAAGGCGCATCCAAAACTTCGTCGGTGATTTCTTCGCCCCGATGGGCAGGCAAGCAGTGCATGACGACGACACCTTCAGGCGCATGGCAAAGTAACTCGGCGTTGACTTGAAAGCCCGCAAAATCGCGGCGGCGTTTTTCCGCTTCCGCTTCCTGCCCCATGCTCGTCCAGACATCCGTGTAGATTGCTTCGGCATCCCGAACGGCAGCGACAGGGTCGTCGGTCAGCGTGATGCGAGCGCCTGTTTGCTCCGCCAACTGTCGGGCTTTGCGCATGATGGCAGGTTTCGGCTCATAACCTTTGGGCGTGGCGACGGTGCAATGGACACCCAAAAGGGCGCAAAGCAACATCAGGGAATGCGCCACATTGAAGCCATCGCCGATGAAAGCGAGCCGATGTCCCTTCAACTCGCCCCAAAGTTCCCAAAGGGTGAACAAATCGGCGAGGGCTTGACAGGGGTGCTCCAAATCCGACAGGGCATTGATGACGGGCGCTTGCGCCCACTCCGCCAATTCTTCCAAAGTGCGGTGGGCATAGACGCGGGCGACGATAGCGTTGACCCATCGGTCTAAGTTGCGGGCGACATCTTTGACCGCTTCCCGTTGACCCAGACCGATTTCCGATTGCGTGAGCACAACGGGATAGCCGCCCAACTGAACGACCGCCAACTCAAAAGTCACACGGGTGCGCAGGGACGGTTTCTCAAAGAGCAGGGCGACGGATTTACCCGTCAAGCAGGCGCGTTCCCGCTCAGTGGGCGTGAGCCGTTTGAAGCGTTGCGCCGCCGCAAAGAGCGCCATCACTTCGTCCGCCGTGACATCCGCAACGGAAAGGAAATCGCGTCCCCAAAGGCTCATCCCGCTCACCGACTGCAATTATGGCATCTGTCGCCTTGCCATAATTGCAGGCAGGCAATCCGTTTGGCTCGCCGCTCATCGTGAAAGCGAAGAAGAGTTGGGGCGCGATGGGCATGGTGCTGCTGCGACCGATCGGGCTTTTCCCGCCCCTTTCCCGAAGGGCGTTCGTCACGGAAACGCTGATGGTCGCCATCTTCCTGATGGCGCTGGTGCAGTGGATTTCTCTGCATCGGACAGGGCGCGTGGAAGCGCTGGACGAATGGTTGGCGTTGCTCGGTTATGTGCCTGCTCGCCACCGTTGGTGGGCATGGCTCACCGCTTTGTTGGTGCACGCTAACGCCCTTCACCTTTCGGCGAACTTGCTGGGTTTGTGGCTGTTTGCCCGTTATGCCGAAGCGTTGTGGGGCAGCGGGCGCTGGGCATTGTTCGCTGCCATCACGCAAGTTTTGGCGCTCAGCGTCCAAACGGCGATGATGCGACGAACGATGCCCGATGCCTTTGAGACGCCCGTCGTCGGCGCTTCGGTGTTGGTGGTGTTGGCGATGGGAGCCGTTTGGGTCGGGTTTCCCGATGCTTCCTTGCAAGTTCGGCTCTATCGGGGATGGCGGTGGCAAACGCACAATGTCAACTTGCCCTTACGATGGCTCATCGCCGTTTGGCTTTTTTGGCAAATAGCGCTCACGGTTCGTCACCTCCTCGGTCAACCCGTTGAACAAGCCATCTGGGCGCATTGGACGGGATGGGGATGCGGGTGGTTGTTCGCTTGCGTTTTCGGCGGGCACTTGCGGGCAAAACGGGTGCGCTTTCGCCGACGCGCCCAGCAAGCGGAAGCAGCGGGGCGTTGGGACGAAGCGGGGCAATGGTGGGAGCGATTGGCGCAACTGCCTGATGACGAGCAAGGGACGGCGTGGCTGATGGCAGCGTCTGCCTTCCTTCAAGGGGGTGACTTGACAAAAACGCAACAAGCCCTTCAGGAGGCTTTGAGGGTTGGCGTTTGGTCAGAGACAGCCTTGCTGCCGCTGCGTCGTCTCCTCGCTTCGCCCCGATGGGAAGCGCTCCCGCCATCTTTGTTGCTGGCATTGGCAGAGCAAGCGGAACGGAAACAATGGAGCGAAGAAGCGTTGGCGCTGTTTGAATGGCTCAGCGAACGGGGCGATTTTGACCGCGCCCCGTATGCCTTGCTGCGGGTGGCAGAACTTTGTTGGCGTCAAGGGGAAAAGGAGCGGACACTTCACGCCCTTCATCGTTTCTGGTTGCGTTACGCCGATTCGGCGTGGCGTCCCCTTGCCGAGCAATTGGCGTCACAATTTCGCATGGCGGTTAGCTGTCCCCAGACGGGGAAGCCTTGACGAGGTGAAGAGCGATGAGCCGAACCCTTTGGGCAATCACGCTCCTTTTGACAAGCGTTGCACTGGCGCAATCCAATCAAGCGCCTTCCGAGCAACCGACCAGCAAACCGACGCAGGGCATCTTCGTCCCGACGACGGCGACCCTTGTCACCGAGTTGCACTTGACCAAAGATGACCTTTTGCCCGTCGTCGCTCAGGTGCTTTCCTACTTCGGTTTGCAACATGCGACGGGGCAAGTGCTTTCGGGCGAGGACTTGAAGAACATGGTCTCGTCGTTGGATGCCCTTTGGCTTGTGGAATACGACATCACGCAGCGGGGCGTGACGGTCGGCGATGCCGTCAAGATGCAACAGGGTTTGATGGAGGCGCAAGGGTGGCGGCGGGTCTTTTGGAACTGCAGCACGAAGGGCAACCGCGAGACGCTGGTGATGATTGAGCCGCCCCGCAATGGCTTGTTCGTCGTCATCGCCCGTGAGCGACCGCAGGCATTGCGGGTGATGGTCATCCGAACGAAGGGGCAAATTGATGTCAATTTGGCGTTGGGGTTGCTCGTGACTTTCCTGATGCGCCCTGAGCAACCGACCAATGTGCCGTTGACGCCGATGCCGCCGACAGGGACGGACAAAAGCGGCGAGAAGAAGGAAACGCCCGAAAAACCCGCGCCCGAAAAGGCGACTCCCGAAAAATCAATGCCCGACAAAAACTCCTCCGACAAGTCGCCAGAGAAAACGCCCGAAAAGCCTTCCGACAAATCGTCGTCGTGAGGTGAAAGGGAATGGCGGTGCGGGTCGTCGTTGTCGGCAGCGCCAACATGGACATGGTGGCGTTCGCCCCCAAATTGCCTGCCCCAGGCGAAACGGTGTTGGGCACGCGCTTTGAAATGGCGGGTGGTGGCAAAGGAGCCAATCAAGCCATCGCTTGCACCCGTTTGGGCGCCGAAACTTGGTTCATCGGGCGCGTCGGCAATGATTGGTTTGGTGACACTTTGTTGCGCAACTTGCAAGAGACAGGCGTGAACACGGAGTTCGTCACCCGCGATGCGGAAGCGTCGTCAGGGGTGGCGCTCATCTTCGTGGATGCGCAGGGACAAAACGAAATCGTCGTCGCGGCGGGAGCGAATGGGCGTGTTCAACCTTCCGATGTGGACGCTGCCGCTGACGCTTTTGCCCGTGCCAATGCTTTGCTCGTGCAATTGGAAATCCCATTAGAAACCGTCGGCTATGCGTTGGCAACGGCAGCGCGACATGGCGCATTGGTCGTCTTAAACCCTGCCCCTGCCCGACCCGTTCCCGAAGAATGGTTTGGTTTGGTGGATGTGTGGGTGCCCAACGAGCGGGAGGCGGAAGGGTTGACAGGCATCGCCGTGACGGATTTAGAAAGTGCCGAACGGGCAGCGAAGGCGTTGCTGGACCGAGGGGCGAAATCGGTCGTCGTCACACTGGGCGCCAATGGGGCGTTGATGGTCACGCCCGAAGTTATCCGTCACTTTCCCGCCTTTCCCGTTCAAGCCATTGATGCGACGGCGGCGGGCGACGCATTTGCAGCGGCGCTGACCGTTCGGTTGGCGGAAGGGGCACCATTGGACGAAGCCGTTCGCTTCGCCAACGCAGCAGGAGCACTGGCGTGCACGAAAGTGGGCGCTCAACCCTCCATGCCAACCCGCCACGAAGTGGAAAATTTTCTCGCCACCCATGCCCGTTAATGGAATTGAGCGGAAGCCACTATGAGGCGACGGAAGCGGTCAACTGCTTTGCGATCACTTCCGTCGCCGCTTCTACAACTTCGTCCACGCTGATCTCCTGCAGGCAACGCACCGAGAAGGGGCAAGGAAACTGTTTGCCATCAAAAGGCGTCAGGCAAGGCGAACAGGGCAAGGCTTTGTAAAGTGTCCGATGTTGCTCGCCCATCGGTCCGTAGTGAGCAGGCGTTTCGGGTCCAAAGAGCGCCACACAAGGGGTGCCGAACGCAACAGCAATGTGGAGCGGTCCGCTGTCGTTGGTGATGACAGCGACGGCGTTGTCCAGCAGAAAGCAAAGGTCAATCAGCGACAACTTGCCCGCCAAGTCGTGGACACGAGGGTGACCCTGCAAATCGCCCAACACTTGCCTCACGACGGGTCGTTCTTTCGTCGTCCCGATGAGGGCGAAATGAAGGTCGGGGAAAGTGTCAAGGAGGCGGCAAAGTAACTCGTGGAAGCGTTCGGGAAGCCAACGGCGCTGCAATGCCAGTTCGCCTGCGTTGGGGTTGATGACGACGAAGGGGCGGGGCAATTGCCGAACTGTTTCGCTGGCTCGTTGCGGGTCGTAATTGGGTCGCCACAAAGGTGGCAACTCGCTGATGTCCACGCCCAAGCACCAAGCCAACCCCGCAAAGAGTTGGGTGACATGGCGGGGCGTGACGGGCAAGTAGTGGGTGAGCAAGCGACCGCGAGGCGATTGGGCGTGGTGGAAGCCGACGCGAAGGGGCGCTCTTGAAAGCCACGCCACCAATGCCGAAGCGTTGACGAAAAACTCCAAATCAAAAAACGCCTGCGGGCGCCACGACCGCAACTGGGCGACGAAGCGGGGGAAAGTCCGCAGGGCACTCGCCCAATCGCTCAAGTCCCAGACGAACACTTTCTGCACGGGCAAAAGGCGTGCCATTTCCGCAAGGCTTTGGGAGGTGGCGATGGCGAGTTGGGCGTTGGGATGGTGGCGGCGAATCAGTTGCATCAAAGGCGTGGCTAAAAGCAAACTGCCGATGCCGAGGTATTTGGCGACGACGACCCGTTCTATCGGGTCGGGCACGAAGGATTTGGTGGGCACGAACTTGCCGACCCAATGGCACAGCGCTCCGACGAGGCATTGGTCTATGCGATACCAAAGTTGCGGCTTCATCCCATCGCCCCTTCAAGTGAGCCAGCGTAACAGCAAAGTCGCCAAGCCCAACAAAATAGTCACGCCGACGACATCTTGAAACGCCGTCTCAAACGGACCCGCAGTCAGGGCGGGGTCAAAGCCCAAGCGCTTGGAAATCATCGGGATGACGGTGCCGACAAACCCTGAGAGGTTGATGGCGACAAACATGGAGAAGCCGACGACAAAGCCGAAAACAGGGTCAAACCAAGTGCCACGCTCAGACATTTGTTGCAAGCCGTGCCACAGCCCGCCGACGAAAAAAATTATCGTGCCCAAGATGAGACCCAAAATCGCCGTCGTCTGCAGTTGCCGCCAAACAGGGCGCCACCAGTCCTTGAGGTGAATATGCCCCGTCGCCAAACCTCGCACGACGATCGTCGCCGATTGCAACCCCGTGTTGCCCGAAATCGCCTGAATGACGGGCATGAAAGACGCCAGCAAAATCACGCTCCCCAGCGTCTTGTCAAAGCGATGGATGACGAAGCCTGCCAGCAATTCAATGAAGACCGTCGCCAGCAACCAAGGCAATCGCAAGCGGGCGATCTCGGCAGGCGTCTTGCGCTCCAACTCCGCCGCATCGGAACCGACCATGCGGAAGTAGTCTTCCGTCAACTCCTCTTGCAGGACATCCATCACATCGTCCACAGTGATGACGCCGATGAGGCGATAGTCGTGGTCTACGACGGGCACTGCCAGAAGGTCGTAGCGGGCGAAAAGGTGGGCGACTTCCTCTTGGTCTTGTTCGGGGAAGACGAAGATGACGCCGTGCGTCATGATGTCCCGCACCAAAGTGTCAGGCGGAGAGGTCAGCAACTTCCGCAAGTTCAAGACGCCTTTGAGCACGCCCTGCTCATCCACGACATAGACATAGAAGATGCTCTCGGCATCTACCCGCTCCCGCAAAACTTCCAGCACTTGGGCGACGGTCATGTCTTCTTGGACGGCGACGAAATCGGGCGACATGATGCCGCCAGCAGTGTCAGGCGGATAACGGAGCAACTCGCGGACTTCCTGCGCCTCTTCAGGTTCCATCAGTTGCAAGACTTTCTCCCGCTGTTCGGGCTCCAGCATTCCCACGATATCGGCGCTTTCGTCGGGCGGCAAAGTTTCCAAGAGGTCGGAGAGGCGTTCTGGGTCGGTCGTTTGCACCAAATGGCGTTCGGTCGCCTCATCGGCTTCGTCCAAAACTTCCGCTGCCGACTCCACATCCAACAACCGAAAAACCTGCTCCTTCTCGCTGTCGTGCAAAAAGCGCAAAGCCAATGCGATATCGGCGGGATGAAACTGCTCCAAAAATTGTCGCAACCCTTCCGTCTGCTTGGAGGCGAGGAAGCGACGGATTTCGTGGACGACCTGCGAAACTTCCTCGCGAGGATGGATGAGTTTTCGCCTTGCCATGAAGCGTTCCCTCAAACTTGTCCGCAACTGTTGAAAACGCTTGCTCAAGCGCACGGGACACCACTCCCTTCAACGGATGGCGCACTAAGTTTGGCATCCGCCTGATGCCCTGTCACTTCACCTTCTGAGCGACGCCGACGATGGAAACGCCGAAGGGCAAACGAAAGCGTGTCAGCACCGACGCTTCCAGTTTCAGCAAGGCAATCAAAGTTCGGTTGAGCGGCTCAGGTAACTCAATGAGGGCTGTCGCCGCTTCCTTGCCTTGCATCCACCAATTTTGCACCTTGCGAAAGACGAAGACGGCGGGCAACAACGGGCAAATGGCGAAACTCCAATGGCGCACGGTTAACTTTGCCTCGTGCAATTTCGCCAGCAACTCCGATGGCAAATAGCGGCGGTAATGTCCCAAAGCGATGTCATGGACGCTCCAAAGGCTCATGAAAGCGGGGACGGTGAACAGGACGAACCCTTTGGGTTTGAGCACCCGCCAAATCTCTCGCAAAGCCTGACGGTCGTCGGGCAAATGCTCCAAGACATCCAAAACCGTCACCAAGTCAAAGCAGTCGGAAGCGAAGGGGAGTTTCTGGGCATCGCCCAGCACCAACGGCACATCGGGATGTTTTCGGGCGGCGAAAGCAAGGGCATCGGGGGACGCATCCAACCCGATGACCCGACCGAACCGACGCAACAGTCCGAAAGAGCCGCCCGTCCCGCAGCCCAAATCCAAAATGAGCGGCGGATTGGTGGCAAGTTGCCCAAAATGACGCAACAAAGCGGCGACGATGAAGCGTCGCCCGACGAACCACCAGTAGCGGTCTTCCAACGCCGCCATCTTCGCTAATTCCGTCGCTTTCACCGAGGGAGGCGGCAAAAAGCGCCGCCTTGACACCTCCTTTGGGAAGGCTTCCAATCACCGCGTTTCCTTCAACGCTGTCAAGTCAAAGTCGGGCGTGTCAAAGTGTAGCGATGGTGACTGTCCATGCGACCGCTCATCGGCATCACGGCGTCCACGCAGGAGAAAGAGGGAAGCATCAGCCACGAGTTGAACGACCGTTATGTCCAAGCCATCTGGCGAGCGGGTGGGTTGCCCATCTTGTTGCCCGCTGGCGAACCTGAAATGGCGATGACCTTAGCACAGCGTTTGGATGGTGTCGTCTTCAGTGGTGGGCGTGACATTCCGCCCGACCTTTACGGCGAGCCACTTCACCCTGCCACCGTGACCGATGATGCCATGCGCCGACGCGCCGAGTTTGAAATCGCATTGGCGAAAGCGATGGCTGAATTGGGCAAACCGATGTTGGGCATTTGTCTGGGTTGTCAGTTGCTCAATGTCGCTTTTGGTGGGACGCTCCTTCAGGACATCCCGTCCGAGCACCCTAATGCCCTGCAACACCGAAACGAGCAAAGTTTCGCGACGCATCCCGTTTGCGTGGAGCGTCCTTCGTTGCTGGCGAATTGGCTAAACTTGGACAGCGACAGTGAAATCGTCGTCGCCAGTTCGCACCATCAGGCGATCAAACGGGTCGGCGAAGGGTTGCGGATTGTCGCTTACGCGCCCGATGGCATCGTGGAAGCCATTGAAGCGGCGGATGGAAAATCCGTCATCGGCGTCCAATGGCACCCTGAAGTCCAAGGGGAAGCGACGCATGCTCAACGCCTCTTTGAGTCCTTCGTGCGGGCGTGCGTAAGGGAGTGACGGGGTGAAAAAGATGACGACAGCGGAGTTGGAAGAGCAGGTCAATCAGTGGCGTCGGCGCTTGACGGAAGCAGGCGTTTGGGTGCTGACGGGAAATTGGGGCGGCAAAGGGGGGATCGCCCGCTACAAGGGGCGATGGCTGGTCGTCATAGACCGCAACTTGCCGCCAGCGTGGAAACTTCGGTTGCTTCAAACCGTCGCTGAACGCCTCCAAGCGGAGCGGACGGACAATGCAGGAGCGCCCGACAATCCTGCCGACTAATCGCTTGCGATGGGGATGGATGTTCATTATCGTGATGGTCGCCGTCTTTTGGGGGCGGCTGTGGTGGCTTCAAATCGGGCAAGGCGCCCATTGGGACGAGAAAGCCCGCAGCCGCTACCTGCGCGCCATCGTCACCAAAGCGCCTCGCGGCGCCATCCTTGACCGAAATGGGCAGTTGCTGGCGAGCAACGAGCCGTCTTTCAGCATCGCTTTGTTGCCTGCCGAATTTTCCAGCGACAGCGCCGACCCCGCAAAGATTTGCCGCTTGTTGGGCATCGCACCCGCTGAATTGGAAAGCGCCGTCGCAAAAATCCGCGCCAACAAAGTTCCCTTCTTTGAGCCCGTCCGCCTGAAAGTGAACGCCGACATCAAAACAGTGACCCGCATTTGGGAGCGGATGAGCGAGTTGCCGGGCATCATCGTTTTGGAAGAGCCCGTGCGGGTCTATCCGCACGGGACGCTGGCAGCCCATGTCTTGGGGCATGTCGGCGCCGTCACCGAAGAAGAGTTGGAAAGTCGCCCCGACTTGCAACTTTTTGACTGGACGGGCAAGATGGGCATTGAACGGGTTTACGACCGCTATCTGCAAGGTGAACACGGACGGGAAGTCATGGAAGTGGACGCTTTAGGGGCGCCCATTCGGCGCCTGCGTCGCGAACCCGCCCGCGCTGGACAAACCCTCGTGCTGACACTGGATGCCCATTTGCAGGCGGTCGCCGAACGCGCCCTGCAAGGCAAACGGGGCGCCGTCGTTGCCTTAGACCCAAAGACGGGCGAAGTCCTCGTCCTGGCTTCCTCACCTTCCTTTGATCCCAACTGGTTCAGCACGGGCATCAAACCCGAACGATGGCGTTGGCTGATTTCCCATCCCGCCCATCCTTTGCAAAACCGCGCCATCGCTACGACGCACCCGCCTGGTTCCACCTTCAAAATCGTCGCTGCCGTCGCTGCGCTGATGTTCGGCAAAGTGACACCGCAAACCCGCATCGCTTGCGGCGGGGGGCGAGTGGTCGGGCGACGATTTTTCCGCTGCTGGCGCCGCCATGCGACTTTGGATTTGGAGCATGCCATCGGGCAATCGTGCGACAGTTACTTTTACACGCTGGGCTTAGCCGTCGGTCCTGAGCGGATGGCACAAGTCGCCCGCTTGATGGGTTTGGGCGAAAAAACGGGGATTGATTTGCCCGGCGAATCATCTGGCGTCATCCCGACTCCCGCGTGGAAACGGCATCGTTATCGGGAGCGTTGGTATGGCGGCGACACAGCGAATATGGCAATTGGGCAAGGCTATGTTGCCGTCACGCCCTTGCAAATGGCATTGGTCGCTTGCGCTGTCGCCAATAACGGCGTCGTCATGCGCCCTCATTTGCTCAAGGAGCGGCGCGACGCCCAAGGTCGGCTCATCGCAAGGACAACGCCCCAAGTGCTCCATCGCATCCCTGCCCCACCTTCCGTTTGGGAAACTGTCAAGCGAGGGATGCTGGCTGCCGTCTACGGTCCTAGCGGGACGGCAGGACGATTGCGCGATTTGCCCATCCAAGTCGCTGGCAAGACGGGTTCGTCGGAGCATCGCAAAGGGGCAAAGACGCACGCTTGGTTCATCGCTTTCGCTCCCGCTGATGCGCCCCAAATCGCTTTGTGCGTCATGGTGGAAGAGTCGGGGCATGGTGGGGAAGTCGCCGTCCCCATCGCCAAAGAAATCCTCGCTGCCTTCGCTCAACGGCAAGGGCAATGATTTTTGCCGCCCGCAAATTTCACGGAGGGATGCGCTGTGCCCAAGCGCCGAAAGGATGAAGACCGCTTGTGGACAGACGAGGAATGGCAGGCAGTCGTAGAACGCTCCATCGCCCTCATCAAAGAAGCACAAGAGAAAGCCCAAACGATGACCTACGATGAGTTCGCCAAGTGGTGGCGCGAGCATGGCGCTGTTAAAGGAGGCAGCGCCTACGAAGCCTTGTTGGGGATGCGGGAGGCGATGCGTGGATGGGACAGCAAGACCAAACGCAAGCGGCGCAACAAGCGCCAACAAAATCGTTCTCGTCGGACAAACCTGTTGGAGCGCCTATCAGGCGCAACAAAAAAAAAGAGGCGCGACGAGAAAGGCAAAGGCGCAACAAAAAAGAAGTGCGACAGGAAAAGCAAGGGCATGGCAAGACAAGGCGAAGACGCAATACTGAAGGCGCAACGAAGGGGTGATGTCCGTTGGTGCCCATTCATCCTGCTGTCGTGCACTTTCCCATCGCTTTGCTACCGATGGCGTTCCTTCTGGAAGCCGTCGGGCATTTCGCCAAGCGAGACGAGTTGCGCAAGGCAGCGATTTGGCTTTTGGTCGTCGGCGTCATCGCGGCGTGGCTCGCCGTCTTGACGGGCTATTTGGAGCAAGAGTATGCCTCGCAAACGGTGCGCGAATCGCGGGGCTTGGAGTTGCTGCAACTGCATTCCAAGATGGCTTACTTCGTCGCCGCCTTGTGGAGCGGGTTGCTTTTGGGGCGCATCTACTTGGAGCGACCCGAAACGGAACGGTGGCGAACCCTTTGGCTGGCGTTTGCCTTTTTAGGTTGCCTGCTTGTCTTCTTCACGGCTTACTTGGGCGGACGGATGGTTTACGAGTTTGGGGCGGGTGTCGCCCGTCCGCCCCTTTCGCCCATTGATTTGCAAGGCACCGTGCCAAGGTGAATGCTCATGGTCACGAAACCCATCGCCCTTTGGGGCTTCATGGGCAGCGGCAAGACAAGCGTCGGCAAAGCGTTGGCGCAAAAACTGGGCTACGAGTTCGTGGACACCGACGAACTAATTGCCCAACGCTTCGGCAAACTCATCCCGCAAATTTTCGCCGAAGACGGCGAAGTGGCGTTCCGTCGGATGGAGACGCAGGTGCTCAGCGAACTCATCCAGCGCCAGCGGGTTGTCCTTGCGACGGGGGGCGGGATGCCGACCGTCCCCGAAAATTTGGCGCTGTTGCGCCTGAACGCCCTCAACTTTTACCTGCGCGTCCCCGTTGAAGTGCTTTACGAACGATTGGCGACGGTTCAAGACCGACCGCTTTTGCAAGGTTTCCCTGACCGCTATTTCCGCATCGCCACCTTGCTGTCGCAACGGGAGCGCTTCTACACGCAGGCGCAATTTATCGTCCCTTGCGGACGCCAAACGCCTGAGCAAATCGCTGACCGGCTTTTCGCTTGGGTGCGGGCGTTGGACGATGGCGACGATGCCGTGACCGTTAACCTGAGTGACCGCAGTTACCCCGTCGTCGTCGGCGACAACTTATTGGAACGGTCGGAGCGAATTTTCGCCGCCGCCCCTTTGAACGAACCTTTCGCCATCATCGCCGATGAAAGTGTCGCCGAACCGTTGGGCAAAAAGGTGCACGAACGCTTGCAGCGGTTGGGCAAAGCGCATTTCATCACCGTCCCGTCGGGCGAAGGGAGCAAGAGCGTGGAGCAAGCCATCCGACTGTGGCAGTGGTTGGCAGATTTGGCACTCCCGCGCAACGGGACGATTGTAGCGGTCGGTGGTGGTGTCGTCGGCGACCTTGCGGGGTTCGTGGCGGCGACTTACATGCGGGGCGTCGCCTTCGTGCAAATCCCGACGACGCTTTTGGCGATGGTGGACAGCGCCATCGGCGGCAAGACCGCCATTGACTTGCCGCAGGCGAAAAACCTTGTCGGCGCTTTCCATCAACCTCGCCTTGTCCTTTGTGACTTGACGACCTTAGCGACGATGCCTGACCGACCTTTCCTTGCGGGCTTGGCGGAAGTCGTCAAATACGGCGTCATCGCTGACCCTGCGTTGTTCGCCTACTTGGACGAGCAAGCGGAATGGATCGTGCGGCGTCATCCTACCGCCTTGCGCGCCATCATCGTCCGCTCCGCATCGGTTAAAGCGTCCATCGTCGCCGCCGACGAACGGGAAGAGACGGGCTTGCGGATGGTGCTCAACTACGGACACACCTTCGGGCACGCTTTGGAAGCGGCGACGGGTTTCGCCCTCTTGCACGGTGAAGCCGTCGCCATCGGCATGACGGCGGAAGCCTACCTTGCATGGCGGTTGGGCTTGTGCGACCGAGAAGTGTTGGAGCGGCAGACGGGAGTCTTGCGGAAATTAGATTTGCCGACGCACCTTTCTCAAGTGCCTGACGCACCTTCCGTCACCCTTGACACTTTGATGGCAGCGATGGGACGGGACAAAAAACGGCGGGGCACTACCTTACGCTTCGCTCTGCCCAAACGCCTCGGTGAAGTCACCATCACCGACGCCCCCGTTCCCGAAACCTTGCTGACTGAGGCGTGGGAATTCGTGTTGCGCCAGTAGCGCCGTTAAAACCTTGGAGTGTCTATCAGCCACGACCGAAAAACACGCAAGTGGTCAAGACGAAAATCGCCGCAAGCGACAAAGGGGCGAAAAGGATGGCGGTGAAGACAGCACTGTCTCCGCGTGCCGTGACCGAGCAAAGCAGGGAACGCCTTTGGGACGCCGTGACGCTGCTGGCGTTGACGGCATTGGCGACGGCGTTGCGCGTTTACGGGCTTGCGTGGGGTTTGCCCGATGCCAGCAAAGTGCACTCTTACCATCCCGACGAAATCACCGTCCTTGCCCCGACGCTGGCGATGAACCTTTTTGCAGGCGAGATGAACCCGCACTTTTTCAACTACGGCAGCCTTTTCCTTTACGCCGTCTATTTTGCGCGGTTGATCGCCGAAGGTTACGGCTGGCTGGACTTGACACCATTGTTGCGGGCGCTTTCGCAAGCGGGTTGGCTGGGCGTGGCGTTGTCGCCGACGGCGCTTCACGAATTCGCCAAGTTGCACCTTTTCGCGCGGGGCTTGACAGTAGCATGTGGCGTGGCGACAGTGTGGCTCGTGTTTTTCTGGGCACGGCGAGTTTACGGGCGCGGCGCTGCCACCCTCGCCGCTTTCCTGCTTGCCTCTTTCCCGCTCCATGTCCAGCACAGCCACTTTGCCACCGTTGATGTGCCCCTCGCTTTGCTGACGACCCTTGCCCTTTATCTTGCGGTGACGGCGGAAGACAACGGGCGGCGCATGGCGATGGCGAGTTTCGTGGCGGGTTTAGCGACGGCGGTCAAGTATTCCGTCGCCCCCGCCCTTTGGCTGACGCTCCTGTTGCTCTGGACATGGCGGATATCTTTTCGCTTGCGCCTTAGGCGATTGGTGGCTTTGACGGCACTCATGGCGGCAGGTTTTTTGCTCGGTTGCCCTTACGCCGTCCTTGACTTCCCCTCGTTCTGGCGCGACTTTTACTGGGAGACTTTCGTCCACAGCCGCATCGGGCACGGCTATGTCTTCGCCAACACGGGCAACGGGCATTGGTTCCACCTCAGCGTCAACTTGCCTGCTGCTATCGGACTTCCCGCCCTCGCAGCGGCGTTACTGGGTGGCATCGCCGTCGCCTTGGGCGCTATCGGCAATCCGAACGGTTTGGTGCGACGGACGGCGGTTGTGACGCTTGTCTTCGCGTTGGCTTACTTTGTGCCGCTGGGTTTTGCACAGGTTCGCTTCGCCCGCTACTTGATGCCTTTGTTGCCCGTCGCAGCCCTTTGGGCGGGGGCGCTGTGGGCGATGCTCGCCCAACGCCCCGGCAAGTTAGTGGCGATAGGGCGATGGCTTTGGCGGATGGCGCTGATCGCTGTCGCTCTTTTCACCTTCCTTTGCGGTATCGCCACCGCGCACCTTTTCGCGCCCCCTGACCCCCGCGATGCGACGGCGGAATGGTTTCGTGCTTTTGCCGAAAAGTGGCGCACCCAAACGTCCGAACGAATGGCGGGTGCGGAGCAACTTATCGTTGCCCTGCACGATTTGCCTTGGTTTTACACGCCACCCATTTGCCCCCTCAATGGCGGCAAGAAGACGGAAAGTGCCTTTTGGTCATGGCAAATGACCGCGCCCGTTCGGTTCGTCTTCATCGGCGACTCGTTGGACGATTTGCTCCGAGCCCGCCCCCACCTGTTCATCGCCAGTGATTACGAATACGGCGACCGATTGCGGTTGCGCCTTCGCGATTCGCAACTCCTTTATCGCTGGCTGGCTCGCTTTCCATCGCGCACTTTTCGCAAAGACCCGACCTTGCCTTTGCTGGGTAAACCCTTTCGCTGGTCTCCCAAGCCTTTGCCCCACGACATGCGTTATGTCAACCCGACAGTGAAGGTGTTTCTTTTGCGGGACGGCGAAAACGAGCGCCTTGGGGAGCGATGAGCGTGGAAACTCCATTGGTCTTGAGCGTGGACATCGGCACTTCGTCGCTGCGGGTGTTGGTGTTTGATGCGCAAGGCAAGTTGGTGCCGCAAGTCGGCGTGCAAGTTGCCTACGAACCGCAGACGACGCCCGACGGCGGTGCTTTTTTGGACGCCGATTGGCTGCTGACGCAAACGGTGCAAGCCATCAACGGCGTCATAGAGCAATTGGGTGATGCGGCACGCTCCATCGCTGCCGTCGCCACTTGCACTGTCTGGCACAGCGTTTTGGGCGTAAACGAAGCGGGCGACGCCATCACGCCCTTTCTGCTTTGGGCAGATAGCCGCTGCGCAAGGGAAGCCGAGGAGTTGAAGGAAACTTTGGACGAGCGGGCTTACCACGAGCGGACGGGTTGCTTTTGCCACACCAACTTTTTGCCCGCCAAATTGCTCTGGTTTCGGCGAACCTTTCCTGAAGTGGCGAAGCGGGTGCATCGTTGGCTCAGTTTCGGCGAATACTTGCACCTGAAATTGCTGGGTTCATCGGCTTGTTCCGTTTCAATGGCGTCGGGCACGGGGCTTTTCAATCACGCCACGAACGATTGGGACGACGAAACTTTGCAAGCCATCGGCATCACCCGTGGGCAACTTTCGCCCATCACCGACTTTGAGCCGTTGCCGATTTTGCGCCCCTCGCCCCTCGCCCCTCGTCCCCTGCTCAACGCCGTTTGGTTTCCTGCGTTGGGCGATGGAGCGTGCAGCAACCTCGGTTGCGGTGCCGTCACGCCTGACATGGCAGCGTTGATGGTGGGGACGACTTCTGTTTTACGGGTGATGACGACCGATGCGAATGTTAAGCCACCTTTCGGCTTGTGGCACTATCGCGCCGACCGACACCGCCACCTCGTTGGCGGGGCACAAAGCAATGGTGGCATCGTGTTTCAGTGGCTCACGGAAACGCTGAAATTGCCCGACGATTGGGAAGCACAAATTGCGGCGATGCGTCCTGATGAGCATGGCTTGACCGTTTTGCCTTTCCTGCTCGGTGAGCGGGCGCCTGAGTGGGATGCGACAGTGCCCAGCGCCCTCGTCGGCTTGCGGTTGCACCACACGCCATTGCACCTTTTGCGCGCCTTCATGGAATCCGTCGCCTTACGGATGGCGCTCATCCATGAGTTGCTCGTTCAGGCTGTCCCGCAAGTTCGCTGCCTCATTGCGACGGGTGGGGCATTGGTGCGGTCAAAACTCTGGGCGCAAATGTTCGCCGATGTTTTGGGGCAACCCGTCACGCTGTGCTTGGAGCCTGAAGCGTCGGCACGGGGCGCCGTGCTGATGGCGTTGGAAGCATTAGGGGTGCTCAAGGATGTGGGGGATGCCCCGCCACAGTTGGGCGAAGAGTTGTCCCCTGATGCCGATGCCCACCGCCGCTACCGTTTCGCTTTGGAACGCTTGCGCCACCTTTACGCCCTTGCCCGCCAGTTTGCCCCCACCCTTCACCGTCAGTCCTCTTCGGCAGGCTCAGGCGAATAAGTGTGCCCGTCCAACAGCACCCAAGCGCCTTGAAACTTCGCCTCTCGGAGCAAATCGTCCGAGCACAATTCTCCCGCAATGACAGGGATGGCGGGTTCGTTGGTGATGCGTTCCAGCAACCGGCTTCGTCGGATGGCTCGGTGAAGGTCGTCGTAGTCCAAGACGCCCGACACTTCCACAGCAAGCCAAGTCCGCCTCCCTTCCCGAATGCCCCGCACGATCAAGTCGGTGTCCAACAACTCTCGCCGTTCCTCGCGAGTCAGTAAGCCCGCTTCCACCGCCCGCTCCACCAAGTCTTCCAACTCCTCGCCCGTCACCCATTGAGGGCGGCGGACGATTTCCCCGAAGAAGCCATAAGGATGCAAACGGTAGCGAAGTTCCAGCACTAACCCTGCGAGCCGATTGTATCGCTGCGCCAAACCCGCCCACTGCCTCTCCCGCGCATCCAAGCGTTCCAGCACCTCGGCAAATTTGTGCTGAGTGATTTCAATTTGCACCCACGCCTCGCTGATGCGGCGGTCGCATTCGGCGTGCACTTCCTCGGCGCGACGACGAGCCTCTTCGGCTTTCGCCGCTGCCTCTCGGATTTCTGCCCTCAACTCCGCCATCTGCTGTTGAAACTCTTGCCTCATTGCCTCCAACGCTTGCCGAAACTCCTGACGCATTTCCTCTATCTGCCGTTGAAATGCCTGCCGCAACTCTGCCAGCGACTGTTGAAATTCCTGCCGCAACTCTACCAGCGCTTGACGGAACTCTTGCCGCATCTCTTCCATGCGCCGATCAAATTCCTGTCGGCTCTCCGCCAGCGCCTGTCGGAACTCCTGTCGCAACTCCTCTATCTGCTGTCGGAACTCTTGCCGCAATTCTGCCAGCGCCTATTGAAACTCTTGTCGCAACTCCGCCAGGGCTTGGCGGAACTCTTGGCGTGTCGCTTCTATGCGCCGATCAAATTCGCGGGTAGAGGCAGAAAGGAATTGAGTGACCTGACGGAGTTGCTCGCCGATTTCGGCGATAAGTTTCAACTCCCTGCCAAACAAGAGGTCACGCAAGGCGTCCACCAGCGTCGGGTCTTCCCGCAACAGGCGCAAAAGGTCATCTCGGCTGATCGCCATGCCCCAGTCACCTCAATGAGCCGCAGGGCAACATTTTGCGCTGCCTATTTTGCCACTGACCTCACATCAATTGCAGCGGGTCAACATCCACCGTCAAGGCGGAGCGGGTTTCGGCGTCCAGCAAGGAAAGCCCCTTGTCCACGACTTCGTGCAGAATTTTTCTTTGTCGGCTGCGCAAAAGCAGGTGATAACGCCATCGCCCTTGCAGGCGCGGGAGCAGGCATTCGCTTGGTCCCAACACTTCCACGCCCACAGCGGTCAGCATCGCGATGGCGCGCCGAAAGGCAACTGCTGCCACCTTAATGCGGGCTTTGGCAAGGTTTTGGTCGGGGTCGCTGGTCAGCACTTCCACCAAGTGGGCGTAGGGCGGATAGGCGGGACTGCGGCGGTTGGGTAACTCCGTCGCAAAAAAGCGCGGGTAATCCTGAGCGATCGCCAACTGGATGGCGTAATGGTCAGGGAAGCGGGTTTGGATGAAAACGACGCCCGGTTTTTCGCCCCGTCCCGCTCGTCCCGCCACCTGCGTCAGCAATTGGAAGCATTCTTCGGCGGCACGATAGTGAGGGAAAAGCAGGGCGTGGTCGGCGTTGAGCACCCCGACGACGGTCACTTTCGGAAAGTCCAAACCTTTGGTGACCATCTGCGTGCCGACGAGGACTTGCGCCTCGCCGTTACGGAAGGCATTCAAGATGCGGGCATGTTCGCCTCGGCTGACGACAGCATCGCGGTCAAGCCGCAACACTGTCGCCTTCGGGAACAGCCGACGCACCTCCGCTTCCACCCGTTCCGTCCCTGCCCCTCTCAGCACCAACATCGCACCGCCACATTGCGGACAGCGAGAGGCGTGGCGTTGCCGATGACCGCAATGATGACAGCGCAGTTCGCCATCGGCGTGATAGACGAGGGTGACGGCACAGTTGGGGCATTGAGCGGTAAATTGGCACTGGGGGCAAAGCGTCACCCGCGCATAACCCCGTCGGTTCAAAAACAGGATGACTTGTTCGCCCTCCCGCAACGCTTGCCCCATCGCTTCCAACAACGGGTCGCTGAGCAGTTCGGAATGGCGGTGGGGAGCGATGCGTTCGTCAATGAGTCGCACCTTCGGAAGCGGTTTGCCCTCCACTCGTTGGGTCAACCGCAGCAGCGTCCATTCGCCTTTCAGGGCGCGGTAGTAACTGTCCAGCGACGGCGTCGCCGTCCCGAAGACGACGACCGCGCCACTTAATTTCGCCCGCATCAGGGCAACTTCGCGGGCATGGTAGCGAACGCCTTGTTCCTGCTTGTAAGAGTGGTCATGCTCTTCGTCCACGATGATGAGCCCCAAGTTGGGCACGGGGGCAAAGATGGCGGAGCGGGCGCCGATGACGATGGGGCATTCGCCACTTTTCACCTTCCGCCATTGTTCGTAGCGAGTGCTCGGCAACAAGGCGCTGTGCCAGACCGCCACCTTGTCGCCGAAGCGATGCCGAAAGATGCCGACAATTTGCGCCGTCAAAGCAATTTCAGGGACGAGCACGATGACGCCCTTGCCTTGTTGCAAAGCGTTTTCAGCGACGCGTAGGTAAACTTCCGTCTTGCCCGATGCCGTAACGCCGTGAAGAAGAAAGACGGGACGAGGGACGGGGGACGAGGGACGGAGATTTGAGGGATCGGGGGCGGGGGATTGGGGACTGGGTTCATCTTGTTCGCTGGCGTTTTCAAGTGCTCGCACATTTGCACGCCCTAACGCTTGCACGATCGCATCAACGGCTTTTTGCTGTTCGTCGGTGAGTTCCACGATAGGGGCGACAAAAGCGAGGGCGTCGGTTTCCCAACTTCGGTCGGGGACGAATTTCAGTTCCTCCAGCAACCCTTTCTGCACGAGGGCTTGGATGACGCTGCGGTCGTAGCCTTCCTCGGCGAGGTCAGCGAGCAGTTCGGCGACACCTTCTTCCAGCCGATAGAGCACAGCGAGTTGACGGTCGGTGAGCCGATGGTGCGCCTTGACAGATGGGTCGGTTTCCAATTGACGGAGCACTTGAGCGCCTTTTTCGGACAGGCGGATGGCTTTGAGTGGACGGGGGTGGGTCGGCTTGGCGCGGACGGTTTGCGTCTCTTCCACGATGCCTTTTTGCTTCAGCAACCCCAAAGCGTGGCTCAATTGGCGGGGTGACGGTTCGCCTAAAGCCTCGGAAAGTTCATCGTAAGTTGCCTCACCACCCAGCGATTGCAACGCCTGAACGATGGCACGCTGCAAGGCGGACTTGACAACCCGTTCGGATGCCTCAGGGTCGGTCAGGCGAAATATGCGCTCGGCAACTCGCTGCCAACCCGACGGGATGACCAATTGCAAGGCTTCGTCCAGCGAGCAATGGTAGTAGCGGGCGATGGCGTGAGCCAATTGGAGCAAGTGGTCGTCAAAAAGCGGTTCAGGTGAAAGGACTTCCAAGATAGGCTTGATGGGCGTGCCTTCGGGCAAGGGTGGCGGCGCATCGCAGATAGCGACGACATAGCCGATGACCTTTCGCTCCCGCAGCGGGACGGCGACGCAACTCCCCAGTTGCACCTTGCCGTCCAAGGCGTCGGGGATGGCGTAGGTCAAAACATTGCCGATGGCAGCCAGTTTGATGTCCACGCAAACTTGGGCATAACGCATTGCCCGACACCTGCACCCTTCGGTCATCAATTGTGGGGCAATTCGCCGAAGGCGCGGAACCTTTCCCACCCCCTTCGCATCTTTTCCGTCGGAGTTGATGACGATGCGCGGGTTGGCAGTGATTGTCCTGACGGCGAGTTTCGTCGCCGTTGCCGTCGCACAATCGGGGACGGTTTGTCCTCTCTGACCGCCCGCAGGCTACGCCGTTCAAGGAGAGCCTGCTGGTCCAGCGGGTGAACTTGCGGAACGCTTCAGCGCCCACTTGCCCAAAGGGCAATGGCTCGTCAGCGGCGCCATCAACGATGGGATGCCGACGAAAGCCGAACTTTTTCTCTGGCACAAACCTGTTTCCCGCTGGCAATTCGGCGTCGGCTTGTTGGCTGAGCCGAAGACCGCCCGTTGGATGGCGAATTACGAATTGCGCCGCCAATGGAAAGGGATGCCTTCAGTGATGGTGGGCGTAGGGTTGCAAGAAGTCGGCGTCGGCAACCCTGGCGGGTTTGTGACGGCGAGTTGGGCGTTAACGCCCTGGCTGAAAAGACCGTCCAGCCTTTATTTGGGCTTTGGGCGCCGCTTCACGGTGCGGGGCAAATCGCTGGGCGGAGGATGGGTGCCGTTGTTTGGCACTTCCGTCCAAGTCGCAAAGGGCGTTTCAACGACGGTGCAAATGGATGGGCGCAAATGGCATGGCGTGCTCAGCGCCGAAGTCGGTGATATGCGGGTCGGCTTGTTCGCCTTCAAGTTCAAGACTTTGGGCGTGATCGTCGGATGGCGGGGGCAATGAGTTCGTCAGAAGGGCTCCAAGCCCCAACTGACGATGCGCCCGAAATCGCCCGTCAGGATTTTGGCGTGCCCATCGGCAAACCCACCGATGATGACGCCCGCATCTTGACCCGTCCCAAAAGGCGGCGGGTAAACCCGTGACTCCGTCGTGCTTGCGTGGGCGACAAGGCTATTGCAAAACAGGACGGGCTTGTTGGACGGGTTTTGGCTTTCCGCCAACGAGCGACCGCAAACATTCACACGGGGAAAAACTTGCAAAGGGTTCAAGCCCCGCACTTGCGCCATGAAGCCAACGAGTTGGGCGACATCGGAGTTGTAATGCAGGCAAAACCAGCCGTAAGAGCCGCCGTTGCTGCGGGTGTCGCCTGCCCAACCTCGGTTGTCGGGATAGTGTGCCCGACTATTCAGGCTGGGGCAATGGAACAACTGGAAGTTGCGGCTGTAAGATTGGGTCGTCCAGGGCGTGAAGCGGATGGGGCAGTTAACGAAATGGCTGTTCGCTCCGCCAGGGTCAGGAAGGATGGGAGTGCCTGAACCCGTCGGCTGGCAGGGATAACCCTGCCAATAAGTCTGGTCGGCTTCGGGCAAATCCAAGGGGAAGCGCTCGTCGTAATCTTGGGTGTATTGCTGCAAGCCCAAGTTGATCTGGCGGACATTGGACAGGCAGGTCGTCTGCCGGGCTTTCTCGCGGGCGCGGGAAAAGACGGGGAACAGAATGGCTGCCAGGATCGCGATGATCGCGATCACCACCAGCAACTCAATGAGCGTGAACGCCGCCGTCCCAACCGTCCGTCTCCGCATGGCACTGCACCCCCTTTGAGTTTTGAGGTTGCCAGTATTTTAGCGGTTGGAAAGGCTCTTGTCAAGCCCTCAAATGCTCGGCTCAACGCTGCCCGTGTCGGCGGGGAAAACGGGAAGGCGTCGGCGAAAATTTTCGGACGACCATCAGCATCCGCTGCAACTTTGTGCCAGGCAAAACGAACCGATGAACCGCTTCTATTTGCCCGCCCAGCAAACCCGCCTTTCGCTCACCCAAAGGCAGTTCCTCTTCACCCCGCAAGCCTTTGTAAGCGATAGCGCAACCGCCGACTTTCACGAAGGGCAAAGTCCATTCCAAGACGACATCCAGCCGACCCAAAGCGCGGGCGACGGCGACATCAAACCCTTCCCGAAAGCGGCGGTCATGGGCAAGCACTTCCGCCCGACCTTGCACGATTTCTACATTGGTCAAGCCTAACTCTTTGACGGCTTGGCGAAGGTAGGCGACCTTTTTGCCGGTCGCTTCCACCAGCGTGAAGAGTGAAAGGGGGCAAAGAATGGCTAAGGGCAAACCGGGAAAGCCCGCTCCCGTCCCGACATCCACGACACTCATCCCCTCCCCGATCAACCCAAACGCCAAAGGCGCTAAAGAGTCCAAGTAGTGCTCAACGGCGATGCGCTCAGGTTGCGTGATAGCGGTTAGGTTCATCCGTTCGTTCCATTCCAGCATCAATTCTGTCAACCGCTCAAAATGAAGCCATTGCGCTTCGCTAAGCGTGAACGCCCACGCTTCAAGCCCTCGCCCCAACAAGTCTCGCATTTGTTGCCGTTCGGACGCCGATAGCATCACCCTTCGCCTCACCGCCATGAGACGATTTGCCATCCCTTTCGCTCCGCCAGACGGCGCAAAAAGGCATCGGGGTTGACAGCGACGGGATGACCGACTTGCGCTAAAAGGAAGGCATCGCTGATGCTGTCGCCGTAAGCGTAACTTTCCCGCAAGACGATGCCGTGCGCTTGGGCATAACGAAGGGTAGCCTCTGCCTTTGCTTTCCCCACCATCGGCGATGATGCCAAGCGTCCCGTGAAAAAACCGTCCCGCTCTTCCAGCGAGGCTGCCAACAAGTCGGCGTCAAGCCATTCGGCTAAAGGCGCCAAGACGAAATCCAGATTGCCCGTGACCAAAACGATGCGATGCCCTTGAGTTTGATGCTTCTGGAGGCACGCAAGGGCATCTTGACGAAGGAGCGGCAACAAGGTCGTCGCAAAGTGGTTTTTGTGCCATCGGCGCAAAACCTCGGCAGGCAAACCTGCATAATGGCGATAAAACAGGCGGACGAACAAGGCACGGTCAAAACGGTCTATCAGCCAATAGAAGGGCGCACGCATCAGTAAGCCGATGAGCCAAAGGCGATAGCGCCAGCGGGACAAATGCGCCCGCTGAAACCAAGCCAATGGCACGACGACATTGGTGCGGGTGAGCGTCCCGTCCACATCAAAAAAGGCAGCGACCATCCCATCGTCCCCCAAGTTCACCCTATCTCTCCGTCCTGCCTTGCCTCAAAATGTGGCGCAGGCAACGGAGATGGATTCCATCGGCAAAACGGCTTTTGGGGTGACAATGGATGGAGACGGAAATGCGTTTGAGGGCAACGGATTGGCGAGGGATTATCGCCCATTATCGCTCTTTCCTGCCTGTCACCGATCAAACGCCCATCGTCACGCTCCATGAAGGCAACACGCCGTTGATCCGCGCCCGCCATTTAGAACGGCTGATAGGCGAAGCGATGGAAGTTTACCTGAAGTTTGAAGGCACGAACCCGACAGGCAGTTTCAAAGATCGGGGCATGACGGTTGCCGTCAGCAAAGCGTTGGAGCAGGGTTTGGAAGTCGGCATCTGTGCCTCAACGGGCAACACCTCCGCCAGCGCCGCTGCCTATTGCGCCGTCGCAGGCATCCGCTGCGCCATTGTCGTGCCCATCGGGAAAATTGCGGCGGGGAAACTCTCGCAAGCGTTGGCACATGGCGCCGTCGTTTGTGCCATTCAGGGCAGTTTTGACGACGCCTTGCGCATCGTGCGGGAGTTGACCGAGCATTTGCCTGTTGCCCTGCTCAATTCACTGAACCCTGACCGATTGGAAGGGCAAAAGACCTGTGCCTTTGAAATTTGCGATGTGTTGGGTGATGCGCCCGACTTCCACATCCTTCCCGTCGGCAATGCGGGCAACATCACGGCGCATTGGAAAGGCTATCGGGAGTATCAACGAGCGGGGCGCATTCAGCGACTGCCCATCGTTATCGGCGTGCAAGCGGAAGGGGCAGCGCCCTTAGTGCGGGGCGAACCCGTCCCAAATCCCGAAACGATTGCGACAGCCATTCGCATCGGCAATCCCGCCCGCTGGCAAGATGCCGTCGCCGTGCGGGAAGAGTCGGGAGGCATCTTCATCGCCGTCCCCGATAGCGCCATCGTGGAAGCCTATCGGCTCTTGGCGCAGCGGGAAGGGTTGTTCGTGGAACCTGCGTCAGCCGCCAGCGTCGCAGGGTTGTTGCATCTATTGCGGCAAGGTTATTTCCAGCGGTTGCTTAAAGAGCGCAGGTTTTCGTCCCATCGTCCCAAGCCCATTGTCGTTTGCGTGTTGACGGGACACGGGTTGAAAGACCCGCAGACTGCCCTGCAAACTTTTCCCTTGCCTGAGCCTTTACCTCCGACGGTGGACGCCGTTCGCCGAGCCATTGAGCAAGCCATGCGGTAGGCGAATGACCAACCTTTGCGGAGATTGCGCCAAACTTTCAACGGCAAAGCCGCCGTAGCTCAGTGGGAGAGCGGGGGATTTGTAATCCCCAGGTCGTGGGTTCAAATCCCACCGGCGGCTCCAAATCAATTTCCCCTGTTTTTCCTTGCCTTTTTGACCTTCGCCCTCTTCACTTCCGTTCTGCCCAACGATCTTCCCAAACCCCTCATAAACATAACTTGCCACGATGTTTTGACCCCCATCTGTCACCCACCTGACGCTCCCAAGCCTGTCTGCATGGTAAATGACCAAATTCCCAATGCCCGATTGCCCAATAGGCTTCAGACCAAGCAAGTAACGAACTACCCACGAATTTCCTTCTCGCTCCGCTATGATTTTGTCACCATCGTAATAGAAGATAGAAGTATCGCACACTTGCGCCCTCCTGCCGAAAAACTCTCCGACCTAAACCATCATACCCAAAACGAACCTCTCTTCCGTTCAGATAGGTTATCTTGACCAATCTGTTGTCATAGTCATAATCAAAATGCGTCGTCTCATTCCCTTCCGCCCTCGCAATCATGTTCCCATTGACATCCTATCTGACGGTCAACGCCTTCTCTCCGCCCGTTGGGACGGAACGGTTCGCCTCTGGCAAGTCAGCAACGGAATGAAAATCGATATCTTAGCCATTCCTTAGGCTTTACCGCTCTTTAACGCTGCCCTAAAGCCTGTAGGGCAATTTCTGAGGCTTTCCTCAACTCCTCATCTTTGCTGACTTCAAGCATCTTCTTAAAGTCAGCAATTACTTCAACTTTTCCTAATTTTTTGTAAACTATACCTCTATTAGCATAAGCACACCCAAGCCCTTCATATCCCTCCCATATATTCAAGTTTAATCTGAATAGCTTTGGAGAAGGCATCTATGGCAGCATCGTAAGCGCCCGCGTGAAGTAAAATCTGACCAATTCTAAAATAAGTCTCTGATTCTTTTGTTTGGGTTTGTTCATAAATAATATTTGCAACCGTACAAAGCAACTAATATTCTTAGGCATCTAATCATCTTATTCACCTCTTATCTTATGATTAACTAAAGATATACTGCAAATTGATCATTCTATTCGATGAGTTTAATTTTATAATCACTCACTTTGTTAGATATTTTATTAAATGCCAGAGTGCTAACAGAAAAAAGCTCAGACCCGAAGATAAAACTAATAACCTAGTATTTTTATCCCAGTAAACTTTGTGTGTTATTAATTCTAAAACTTTATATGATATCCAAGTCCCAGTCATATAACCAATTGAAATTAATGTATAACCTACAAAATCCATCAAATCTTTATCAACATTCATATAAGGGCCTCCTTTATCATGGTAATGGTGGCATGTAACGACCATATTTTTGGAGTGCATCTATAGCAATAGTTGCTAATTTAGGAAGTTTAGTGCATGCTAAGTTACCACCTACTATACCAGCACTTATTAAACCACTTGAAACTATAGTTTCGGCATAATCGGACCAATCCCACTCCTCATAAAGATGTGAATAACCGTAATAAGCTGCCCCTGAAGCGGCTCCAACAAGCCCCGCAACGATTACCCCACCAATACCTCCTGTTCCAATAACAAAGCCTCCCACTAAAGTAACTCCAATACCCACTGCAATCGCAGCTATAATACCTCTGGCCTCATCACGCCATGTCTTATTACCAGTGGGATCTACCGCATTAATAGGATTATTTTGACAATACCCGTATCGATTCAGTGTTTGCGGGTTAAGTATATCTCCCAATAAAGGATCCTTTTGCACCCATCGTCCAGTTTCAACCTCATAATACCTCGCACCAACATGAAGCAACCCCGCATCCCAATCATTCCTGTAGCCCCACAACCCGCAGAACTGATACGCTCCCCCGTCCCCACCATTTTTCCCAACGATTTTGCCGAAGCCTTCATAAACATAACTTGCCACGATGTTTTGACCCCCATCTGTCACCCACCTGACGCTTCCCAACCTGTCTGCATGGTAAACACGAATTTGACCACTGACAACATGACCACAAGACTTAAGACCAAGCAAGTAACGAACTACCCACGAATTTCCCTCCCGCTCCGCTATGATTTTGTCTCCATCGTAGTAAAAGTATCTCACACTTGCACCCTCCTGCCTGAAAACTCTCCGTCCCAACCCATCATAGCCAAATTGCACAACGCTTCCGTTCGGATAGGTTATCTTGACTAACCTGTTGTCAAAATCATATTCAAACTGCGTCGTTTGATTCCCTTCTACCCTTGCCACCATGTTCCCATTCCCGTCCCAATCATAAGCCACTACGCTTCCATCTGGCTTCACATAAAATTGTAACCTGTCTGCGTTGTCATAGACATAATCCGTCCTTTGCCCATCCCATACCTTAACCAACCTTCTCTCTGATGGTCAACGCCTTCTCTTCGCCCGTTGGGGCGGAACGGCTCGGGTTTGGAAAGTTAGTAACAGCATTATTATCTTTTTTGTTTTAATTCAATTAAAGGTTTATTTTCTTTATCAAATAATCGCAAAACTCCAGAATCATTTTTGTCTTTACCTATTGTAGCTTTTGCTATACCGTCTTTTGTAAAAAAAACCAAAAAAGCAGCTGTATCAGGAAAAACATCAAGTGTAAAAATAGCGTTGCCATCAACATCATATAGACCAATAGCAGGATGTTCTTTTACACTTATTGTTGCTCTTAATCTTTGTTTTTTATCTCCTATCCCTATGGTTGCATAACCCTTTGGTGTAATAAGAATACTGATTCTTATGTTTCCTTTCTCATCAAAAAAATACATTATTGGATTTCCCTTGTTGTCCGTATCAATTAATATTCTTACATTTTTGTTAGTATCTAGAATCTTTAGCCGTTTAACTTCTAATTCTTCTATTTTTATTATGCTCTTTGTTTGTAAATTTAAGAAAATATAGATAATTAAAAGAAAAAATGTTAAAAGGCCTAATATTCTCAGTATTATATATGATCTGTTGTCCTGAAGCATTTCCATATTTTCACCTCACCTGAAACCGATGTATTGTTTGATAATGTATTGTGGCTCTTTTTTTCTCTCTTCAAGCACCCGATCAAATTCATGAGTATATTCTGAACCAGGAGCAGATAATTGATTCGTTGTTCCAGCGTTATCAATATGCCTTATGCGAGCCATGTCAGGGGCAGCCTGTACTGGACCTGTTAACTCACTGCCAGGCACAGTATAACTTGGCACAGTGGCGCCAGCCTCAACTGCAGTGTCTTTATCCCTGGTTCGGTAATATACATATACGCCCACGCATACTGCAATAGCAACAATAGCAACAATCAGTAATATCGGTTTCCATGCTATATTACCCAGAGGGTCAATGTAATTTATTGGATTGTTATTGCAATAAACATAATAATTTAAAGTTATCGGAGCAAATATAAAACCTAACACTTTATCCTTTTGCACCCATCTTCCTGTCTCAACCTCATAATACCTCGCACCAACATGTAACAACCCTACATCTCCATCGTTTCTGTAACCCCACAAACCGCAGAACCGATATGGAACAGTTTCACTGCCTTCCTGACCAACGATTTTGCCGAAACCTTC
>Ga0197143_1000811_pt1 | contig 29626 bp, 35 predicted proteins | sample GBS70_MetaG_FD_148603 | JGI IMG/M metagenome (GOLD analysis project Ga0197143, IMG submission 148603) | Sediment microbial communities from Great Boiling Springs, Gerlach, Nevada, United States - GBS 70_MetaG | ecosystem: Environmental > Aquatic > Thermal springs > Hot (42-90C) > Sediment... | reverse complement strand
AGATACGTCTTCGGCGGAAATAAACCGTTCAACCCTTACACCATCACCGACGCTTTCACAAAACTCAGAAAAAAAACCAACCTCCCTCCATCCATAACCCTCCACTCCCTAAGACACACCTACATAATTACGGTAGGAAGGAGGTGAGGCCGGATGTTTTGCGAAGAATTCTTTAGGTTCGGTTTTGGCCCATTAAAGGTAGAATTCGGGATACATAAACCATTTAAGATCGACTATTTTCAAAAGACAAATAGTCATTGTTTGAGGATAAAGTTTCTTAAACCTGTTAAGAAGGAAGATATAAAAGTCAGGTTCTCTAAGGAAGGCGTTTTGGAAATAGAATGGCCTTCTATTGAGGAATGGGAGGAAATAAGTGTGGAATAAGAGATGGATTTTGCTCCTTTTGTTTTCGTTAATGTTAATTTTCACTCCCTTAGGGAAAGAGAATGTTGCAAGAGGCGAAACGGAGATCGATGAGGGAGTAATCTTCTTCATAGAGAACTTTAAGGAGAAAATAAAGAATGACCTTAAGGAGCAAGTTCCCGAGAGTTATATAGAAAAGCTTTTTTCTTCCAAACTTATGAAGTTTTCCCCTGAAGTGATGATTAGAAGCTTAACTTGGAACGAAAGGAGTTTGCCTTATCATAATTTTTTAAAAGACGAAAGGATTGAAAAGGCCAAAAAGTTTATTTTGGAAAACAGGGAGCTTTTGGAGAAAATAGAAGGTATTTTTCAAGTGGAGAAAGAGCTAATTGTTGCGATTTTACTTGTAGAAAGCGATTTAGGAAATAGTCCAGGAAAATACGAGGTTTTTGATCAACTTTTCAACCTTGCCCTTTCTGGTGAGGAAGAGCTTTTTAAGAAATATTTACCAGAAAGTATAAGTTTAGAAGATGAGGCTATTAAAACACGCTATAAAAGGCGTTCAAAATGGGCTTATAAGGAACTTTTGGCACTTATTACTATAGGTTATCAAAAGGGCCTTGAGATATTGAATTTAAAAGGTTCCATATTTGGTGCATTTGGCTATTCTCAATTTGTGCCCTCAAGTTATGTGATTTACGGGTATGACTTTGATGGAGATGGAAAGGTTGACTTATTTAGCCTTCCGGATGCTTTAGCAAGTATTGCGAATTACCTAAAAGGAGAAGGTTATCGAGTTGATTCTCCTTTGGAATTCAAAAAGCGCATTGTCATGAGATACAACTTTAGTGAACCTTATGCGGAGACTGTCCTTTCTTTAAGTGAAGCTTTGAAAGAAAGGTTGAATCTTGTTCAGAAGCTTGACGAAGGAGATCAGGTTCCTTAAATTATGCCAGTATGAGAATCCTTTTGACCAACGACGATGGCGTTTATGCCCCTGGTCTTAAAGTTTTGAGGGATTTTTTAAAGGAGAGATTTGAGGTTATAGTTGTAGCCCCTCAAGGGGAGAGAACGGGTATATCACATGCTATCTCTCTAAAGGACCCGGTTAGGCTTTGGGAGGTTGAGGAAGGGGTATGGGCTTGTGACGGGACGCCTGTGGATTGTGTCCATTTGGCCTTGAAAGTGCTTTTAAGTGAACCGCCCGATTTGGTTATCTCGGGTCCTAATAATGGACCCAATATGGGTGAGGAGATATTTTACTCAGGCACAGTGGCAGCAGCCCTTGAGTCAAGTATATTAGGAATCCAGGCCATCGCTGTTTCTGTGGCGGCAAGAAGGGACCATTTTTACGAAACTGCAGCTCAGGTGGCTTTAAAGTTGATCGAAAAACTTTCTTCAAACCCTTTGCCCCCAAGGGTGATCCTTAATGTGAATGTCCCTAATGTGCCTTGGGAATTTATAGGGGGTTTTAAACTAACCAGGCCTTCAAGGCGGGTTTTTAATAATTATGTGGTTGAAGCTTTAGACCCTCGGGGGGCTAAGTTTTATTGGATTGGAGGAAAGGAGCCCGTGTTTGTTTTGGAAGAGGGGACTGATGCTCATGCTGTGGCTAATGGTTTTGTTTCAATAACTCCCCTTCGAGCCGATTTGACCGCTTATAACGAATTAGAGAAAATAAATTGTGGGGTTTAAATTATAGAGGAGGTGAAGAATGAGGGTAACTTTAAGCGTAATTAAGGCGGATATAGGTTCAATAGGAGGACACATTAAGCCTTCTCAAGCGCTGATTGCGCGAGTAAGGGAGTTCGTGGAAGAAGAGGGCAAGAAAAAGGGGTTGATTGAGGATTTTTATGTGTCTCACACCGGTGATGACGTAGCGATCCTCATGTCCCACAAAAGGGGGGAAGGTAATGCGGATGTCCATAAGTTGGCCTGGGATGCTTTTTGTGCGGGAACTGAAGTGGCAAAGGCCCAAGGGCTTTATGGAGCAGGACAAGATCTTTTGAAGGATGCCTTCAGTGGTAACGTGAAAGGTATGGGACCTGCAGTAGCTGAGATGGAATTTGAGGAAAGGCCGAACGAACCATTTTTATTCTTCGCCGCTGATAAGACCGAACCAGGGGCCTTTAACTTGCCATTATATCTAGCCTTTGCCGATCCTATGTATTGTGCGGGTTTGATGCTTAGTCCTTCCATGGCCCAAGGTTTCAAGTTCACCATAATGGACGTGAATTATACCGAAGGCGATAGGATCATTGAGCTCAATGCCCCTGAGGAACTTTATGATATTGCGGCTCTTTTAAGGGATAATGGGCGTTTTGTAGTTGAGAAAATACACTCCCGTACAACAGGTGAAATAGCGGTGGCAGCCAGTACCACTAGGCTTCATAACATAGCTGGTAAATATGTAGGGAAAGATGACCCGGTTATGTTAGTCAGGGTCCAAGGTAATTTCCCGGCCACAGGCGAAGTGCTTTCGGCTTTCAGCATAGGTCATTATGTGGCGGGGTTTATGAGAGGAAGCCATAATGGCCCCCTTATGCCAGTTAAACTTAATTCCACCACTTCCTTCTTTGATGGTCCCCCCATCATTTCTTGTGCGGCCTTTTGTGTGCATAACGGGAAATTAACGGAAGCGGTGGATTGTTTTGACCATCCCTTCTGGGATTACATTAGGATGAAAGTGGCGGAAAAGGCGCTTGAGATTCGAAGGCAAGGTTTTTCTGGGCCAGCTATGCTTCATTATTCCGAGCTCGAGTACGGCGGAATAGTGGAGAAGATGAAAAAACTCGAAAGCCGATTTAAGGTGAGGAGTTGAAGGGGGTTTTTCTACAGACTTTCGGTTGCCAGATGAACGAAAGGGATTCGGAGAGGGTATTTGCGCTTTTAATGGAGCAGGGGTACAGGATGGTTTCTCTTCTCGAAGAGGCGGATTTGATTGTAATTAATACCTGTACCGTTCGCAAAAAACCGGAACATAAGGTTTATAGCCTCCTCGGTCGTTTGAAACGGCTGAAGGAAAAAAAGCCTCGACTTAAAATTGTGGTAATGGGGTGTTTGGCCCAACAGGAAGGGGAGATGCTTTTAGAGCGTTTTCCTCAAGTGGACATGGTGCTTGGACCTGATAGGATAGACGAGTTCGGTGAAGGTTTAAGGAGGATCACCGCAGGGGAAAGAGTTTGTATTATAGGCTTCAAGGAGGACCCTTCACAAAGGGTCCTCCTTCCTCCTTTTTGCTCTGTTAGGGCTTATGTGAATATAATGCAAGGATGTGACAATTTTTGTTCTTATTGTGTAGTACCTTATGTAAGGGGGCCTGAAAAAAGTCGACCAAGCCAGGAGATCCTAAAGGAAATAAGGTTATTCGCGAAAGAGGGCGTTAAGGAAGTCATATTGCTTGGGCAAAACGTTAATGCTTATGGGAAAAAATCCGTGGGAGAGCTTTCTTTTGTTGAGCTTTTACGGAAGATCGCGGAAATTCCTGGTATTGAGCGGATTAGATTCACCACTTCCCATCCTAAGGATCTTTCTGAAGAGCTTATATTGGCTTTTAAAGAAATACCACAACTCTGTGAACATATACACCTTCCCTTTCAAGCCGGTTCGAATAAGATTTTAAAGATGATGAGAAGGGGATATACGCGGGAGGAATATCTTCAAAAAGTAGAGCAATTGAGGGAAGTGGTGCCTGAGATTGCCATTACGGCTGATGTGATTGTGGGATTTCCGGGAGAGGAAGAAGAGGATTTTGAACAGACCCTTGATCTCATTAAACGTGTGAGATTTGATGGTTTATTCTCTTTCAAGTACAGTCCCAGAAAAGGCACTTTGGCCTCAAGATGGCCGGATAATGTTCCAGAACCAATTAAGGCAAAACGTCTTGAAAAACTTCAAAACCTCCAGAGGAAGATCACCCTGGAAAAAAATAAAGCTTTAGAAGGAAAGGTGCTCGAAGTGTTAGTAGACGGATGTGGTGAACGCGAAGGTCAACTGAGGGGAAGGAGTAGGTGTAATCGGGTGGTTAATTTTATGGGTCCTTTGGATTTTATCGGGAAAATCGTATGGGTTAAGATAAAAGAAGGACTTCCCAATTGTTTGAGGGGTGAACTTATTTTGGAGGAAAAGGAGGTATTGTACGCGTGAAGGATAAGAAGTTTCGAGAGATGATAGTTGGAGGTTTAACGGTTGATCCTTACACCAATACTCCTATTGTGATTCTAAAAGATCCGGAGAGTGAGGATGTTCTTCCCATTTGGATAGGATTTTTTGAGGCTTCAGCTATCGCTACCCAATTAGAAAAGGTGAAGTTAGCCCGCCCGATGACTCATGACTTGATGAAAAACATACTTGAGACCCTTGGGGTTAAGGTTTTGAGAATTGAGGTAACGGAGTTAAAAGAAAACACCTATTATGCGCTTATTCATATAGAGTTGGACGGAAAAGTTTACGAAATTGATTCAAGACCCTCAGACGCAATAGCCTTAGCTTTGAGGACGGGGGCTTCCATCTTCGTCAACGAGGAGGTTCTTGAAAAATCCAAACAATCCCAAGTACAAAGTGAGGAAGAAAAGACTCTTGATGAACTTCTCGAACAGGTTGACGAAGGAACCTATAAGATGTAAATCTCTCTTCTCATGATAGACCTCCACACGCACTCTCTTTTAAGTGACGGCGAGCTTTTACCTGAGGAGCTGGTAAGGCGATACGAGGCTCAGGGTTACAAGGCCTTGGCTATAACAGATCACGTGGGACCCTCAAACCTTGAATGGGTTATAGAGTCTCTCCTTAAATTATGTGAGCAAATAGGGCCTTATACTCAAATAAAGGTAATTCCAGGAGTGGAAATAACCTATTGTCCACCGGCTCTTATTCCTGGTTTGATAGAAAGATCCAGAAGCCTGGGTGCATCCCTTGTTGTAGTTCACGGAGAGACAATTGTAGAACCAGTTCCAGCCGGGACTAACCTTGCCGCTATCGAAGGCAAAGCGGATATTTTGGCTCATCCCGGTTTGATTTCTCTGAAAGAAGTGGAACTTGCGAAAAAATTTGAGGTTTTTCTTGAAATAAGCGCTCGTCGAGGCCATTGCTTAACTAATGGTCATTTGGTTAAATTGGCAAGAACAAGTGGAGCAAAACTGGTATTTGGAAGCGATGCCCATGCGCCCGAAGATATTCCTCCTACTGAGATGATAAAAAAAGTGGCTATGGGTGCAGGGCTTTATGAAGATGAATTTAAAGTATTACTTCAAAATATGGAATCCTTGATAAAAAGATGCCAAAGCTTTTAGTTCCGTCTTACATAATGGAGCTTCCTTCCTATCCTTTGGGTAAGGATTACCGAGAGGATGAGATAAGGCTTTCGGCAAATGAAAACCCCTTAGGACCTTCGCCTTTGGCTTTGGAGAGGATAAAAGAGGCTTTAACGAGAATTAACCGTTATCCGGATGGCTTAAGAAGTAGACTCATAAAACTCCTGGTCGAATGGCTGAAAGTAGAGGAAAGCAATCTAGTTTTGGGTAATGGCTCAAATGAGATCGTTGATATGGTGGTTAAGGCCTTTTTGCGAGAGGGCGATGAAGTGTTAGTTCTCTCTCCTGGCTATGCTTATTATCGGATCTCAGCTAAAGCGAGAGGAGGGATTGTCACGGAAGTTCCCCTTGATTTTCCCAAAATAGATTTGCCTCGAGTGGTAAGTTCTATAAATGAGAAAACGAAGATCGTATTTTTGGATAATCCCAATAATCCCACTGGTACTATCTTCACTCAAAAGGAATTTTTGGAATTTCTCCAGAAGGTAAGAGAAGATGTGGTGATCGTTTTGGATTGTGCGTATGCGGAGTTTGTTGAAGATAAGGATTATTTAAAGCTTGGAGCACTTTTGGAGATCGATCGCCCTATACTTATTTTAAGGACTTTTTCTAAGTTTTTCGGTCTTGCTGGGCTAAGAATCGGTTACGGAATAGCCCGTAAGGAGCTGGTGGAGATTTTGGAAAGGGTAAGACAGCCTTTTAACGTGAGTATCTTGAGCCTGGCAGGAGCCATTGGGGCATTGGAGGATCTTGAGTTCCAAAAGCGGACAAGGGAACTTATTTTGGAAGGCAGAAGGTTTCTTGAGGAAGGTTTTAAAGAACTTGGTATCGAGTACATTCCTTCTCAAGCGAATTTCATTTTGGTAAGGATTGGAGAGAAAAAGAGTGATCTTTTGAAAATACTTGAGGGTAAAAGGATTGTCGTTAGGGATATGTCTGGGTATGGTCTTCCAGAATATATCAGGATAACAGTAGGCAAACCCGAGGAAAATCGGCACTTACTGGAGGCATTTAAAGAATGGGTAAAAAGTTAATAATAACCATCGACGGCCCTGCAGGTGCTGGTAAAAGTACCGTGGCTAAAGCCTTAGCCCAATATTTGGGATATAAGTGTTTGGATACCGGTGCTACTTATAGGGCTTTAGCGTTGAAAGCTATAAAAGAAGGGATAGGGCCGGATGACCGTGAGGGTTTAAAGAAGATTTCTTCTCAGGTTTCGCTTCAACTCGGTCCGGATGGAAGGATCTTTCTTGATGGTGAGGATGTAAGCGAAAGAATACGCGAACAAGATGTGGGGATGATGGCTTCTCTTATTTCTCAAATGCTTGAAGTGAGGGAAGCGCTCTGGACAATTCAGAGGAAGGTGGGCCAAGAAGGAGGAATTATTGCTGAAGGAAGAGACACAGGAAGTGTGGTTTTTCCTGAGGCGGACGTTAAATTTTATCTTGATGCTTCCTTGGAAGAAAGGGCGAGAAGAAGATATCACGAACTTTTATTAAGAGGCAAAAACGTTAATTTCGAAGAGGTTTTGGAGGAGGTAAAGAGAAGGGATTTTCAAGATCAAACTCGTGAGATAGCACCTCTTAAGATTCCAGAAGATGCGATCTTTGTGGACTCCACTAACCTTACGCCAGAAGAAGTAGTGAGGTTTATGCTGGAAAAGATAAAGGAAAAGTTATAGGGATGGAAGTTATTATAGCCCAAGAGGCTGGCTTCTGCTTTGGGGTTAAAAGGGCGTTAAGATTGGCCGAGAAGGCCTTAAAGGAATATGAGGAAGTTTTTTCGATTGGTCCTTTGATCCACAATCAAAGGGTTATCGATGAGTTAAAGAAGAAGGGCCTGAGGGTATTGGATTCGGTCTCACAGGTTTTTAAAGGACCAGTGATAATAAGATCACATGGTGTTACGAAAGGAGCTTTTGAGGAGTTAAAAAAAAGAGGCATTAAAATTATCGATGGGACTTGTCCAAACGTAAAAAAGGTTCAAAAGCTCGCACAAAGTCTAAGCCGCAAGGGTTTTTTAGTGGTCTTAATAGGCGAAAAGGATCATGCGGAGGTAAAAGGTATATTGAGTTATACGGAAGGTAACGCCATTGTGGTGGAATCTTTTCAAGAGATACCAGAAGGCTTGCCAAAAAGAAAAATAGCGGTCCTTATACAGACCACCCAAGAACCTGGAAGGGTCAAAGAGATTTTGGATTTTCTTTTTGAGCGGATAAAAGAAATGAACGTGTATAATACCTTATGTGAAGCGGCTCAAAGAAGACAGAAAGAAGCCCTGGAGCTAGCGAAAAGAGTCGATCTCATGTTCGTTATAGGGGGAAGAGAAAGCGCTAACACCAGAAGGATGGTAGAAGTGTGTAAAAGAGTGCAGGCTCGGACTTATCACATTGAAGGTCCTGAGGAAATAAGGCCAGAACTTTTAAAAATGGTAAAAAAGGTGGGACTTACCGGAGGTGCCTCTACTCCTCCCCATTTGATAAAGGAAGTGTATGAAATACTTACTGCTTTGTGATACCATATGTTCAAAATAGGAATTAGGGGGAGGAGATGGAATTAGATCACAAGACTCTGGAAGAGCTTTATGAACATTCCTTTCAACGAATAAGCGAAGGGAAAGTGGTAACGGGGACTGTAGTGGAAGTAAAAGATGATTATGTGACGGTAGACATAGGACTTAAAAGCGAAGGGATGGTTCCTATTTCGGAATTTGCAGATTTGGAAGGGAAAATAAGGGTTAACCCTGGTGATAAAGTGGAGGTGTTTTTAGAGAGATGCGAAGATGAACTGGGAAAAGTCATAATTTCCAAGACAAAAGCGGATCGCATAAGGATATGGGAAAATATAACTGAAGCTCAGAAGGATAAAGACAAATCGGTAGAGGGTGTAATAACCGAAAGAATTAGAGGAGGCTTCACCGTTGATCTTGGGGCCGGAATAAAGGCCTTTTTGCCTCTAAGTCAAGTTGATATTAAGCCTCCCAAGGATTACTCCGTTTACCTGGGCAAGAAGTCCCTTTTTAAGGTCATCAAGGCCAACAGGCACCAAGGGAATGTGGTCCTTTCTCGAAGGGCCTATCTCGAGAAAGAAAAAGAGAGACGCAAACAGGAGACCATCAATAAGTTACAGGAAGGGGCGGTTTTGGAAGGAGTGGTAAAGACCATTACCGATTATGGAGCCTTTATAGATGTGGGAGAGATCGACGGCTTTTTACATATAAGCGATATGACCTGGGGAAAGATAAAACATCCCTCCGAGTTATTAAAAGTGGGCCAGAAGATAAAGATAAAAGTTTTAAAATTCGATCCCCAAAAGGAGAAGTTATCTTTAGGTTTAAAACAACTTGAGCCTGATCCTTGGAGAGACGCATCTAAAAAATACCCTGAAGGCACCAGGGTAAGAGGGAAGGTGGTAGGGATCGCCGATTATGGGGTTTTTGTAGAGATTGAGAAAGGCATAGAAGGGCTTATACACGTGAATGATATGGCCTGGGGCAAAAAGATAAAACATCCCTCCAAGTACGTTAATATCGGTGATTGGGTTGAAGCAGTGGTACTAAAAGTTGAGCCAGAAAAACGTAAAATGTCATTAGGCTTAAAGCAACTTGAGCCAAATCCGTGGGATACCATTGAGGAACGTTATCCGGTAGGGACCAGGATCATCGGTCAAGTTAAAAGTGTTACGGATTTCGGTGTTTTTGTAGGTATAGAAGAGGGAATAGATGGATTGATTCATGTTTCTAATATCTCTTGGAGTCGGAGGCCCAAAAACCCCCATGAGATGTTCAAAAAGGGCCAAGAAGTTGAAGCGGTAGTCCTCAAAATCGATCGGGAAAACGAAAAGATTTCCTTAGGTATCAAGCAACTTAAACCTGACCCGTGGCTTAGTGCCCATGAAAGGTATAGAGTAGGTCAGGTGGTGAAAGGGGTTGTTACCAACGTGGCCCAATTCGGGGTCTTTTTAGAAGTGGAAGAGGGCATAGAAGGATTACTTCACGTTTCGGAGATGGATCAGGAGGAAGGGGGCTTTAAAAAGCCTGAAGAGCTTTATAAGGTCGGTCAGGAAATAACGGCCATGATTGTCCATTTTGATCCAAAAGCCCGTAGATTGGGTTTGAGTACGAAAGCTTTAACCCATAAAGGTGAGTATAAGGAGGAAGCCAAGCCCATCACTTTGGGAGATATAATAAAACGCTAAAAAAATTCTTCAATCTTCCATCCAATTTTCCATAAGAGCTTTAAAAGCGCTAAAGATCGTACCCTTTTTCTCAGTTCGGTCTCGTAAACTCGGTCTCCTTGAGCATATCCTTTCCAAAAGGAAAGGATTTCCTTAGGGGAAATACGCATACCTTTACTTTTTGCCTTTTCTAAAGAGCGCAAGAACCTGAAGAGGTTCTTAAAACGTAAGCGCAATGGCATGGGTATCTTTTGGTAAGCTTTATCGAAATCAAGAACATAAACGTCTTCGCCTTTAAGAAGAAAGTTCTTAAGTTGAAGGTCAGGATGATACACCCCTAAATCGTGAATTTTCCTAGTTAAAACTCCTGCTTTAAAAAAGATTTCTCTTCTTTTCAAAGAAGGGTTGGTGTTTCTTAATATTTCCAGGAAATCTTTGGCCCCTTCGATATAAGAAGTTATGAGATAACCTCTTTTAAAGGGTCCGAAATTTATGCTAAAAGAAGCAATAGGCTCCGCAGTTTTGATTCCCACCTCTTTCAAACGCCACATGATAAAAAGTTCCCTGTGGGGTCTTGATCCGTCGAGGAATAAATCTTTAAAGAACTTTCCGAATATTCCACCGTGGAAGTTGCGCCTTATTACGAAGACAAAATCGTTTTCCACAAATAACATGAGTCTGGTTCTTCCTACCAAGTCAGAAGGAGAAAGGTCGTGAAATAAGGTTTTTGGCTCAAAAAAGCCTCGATTCCAAAAAAAGTCAAGGTACTGATCCTTGACTATGGCTTTAAGTCCTTTTTCTTCAACAAAGGAATATCCTGGTGGCGTTTTTAACATTTTAACATCACGTAAAGTTTTACTGCGCCGCTTTTATGAATTTGTTTAAATGTTGCCCCTTGAAGGATGTATTTATAAACTTTTTCTCGATCTACCACTAATGCTCCTGAGAGAGCATCAATTCCGATGACTTCTGCTTGAGGTAAGATCTCAAAAACATACTTTGCTTCAAGATCACCTTCTCGGGGTTTTAGTTCTAACAACCAAAGTTCCTTTGCCGATTTTTTTAGTTCCTCCACGAAAAGGAAATGACCCACAATGGCTGCCCTTTTTCCCTCAGCTTTGGCAAGAAAAAACTCAAAGGCATTTCCTTCTTTAAGCTTTTTTTCATCAAGGGGGAAACCGCCGTTTAAGGCGGCTAATCCAATCGAGGCCTCAAGGATCGATCCTTCAAAAAAAAGTCGGGCAAGCTCTCGCAGGGGCTTTCCTTCAAGTCTATCTGCTTCCCTTAAAGGAAGATCCACAGGGGGATGCCCTTCAGCCATTGTTGAGGCAAGACCCATTCTTAAACCTTCGAGGGCCGTCCAAAACACTCCTACCGATACCTTTTTGGCTACTATTTCTTCAGGAATCTGAGAGAGAAAATCCCGTAAGACCTTCATTGACTCCTCTTGGTAATTTTTCACCAGATTTGCTATAAATTCAACATGTTTCGCAATTGGTTTTTGCTCTTACTCATCAAAGTGTTTTTAATACCTCCTTTCACCTTAAGGGCTGATATCTTCTTTTACGTCGATGAGGAAGGGATTGTTCATTTTAGTAACGTCCCCTCCGGGAATTACCCGTGGAAATTGTATTTAAAAGAAAGAAAAAAAGGAAAAACCTCTTTCCAATCTTTCGAACATTTCGACAAAATAGTGGAAGAGGTGGCTTCTCGTCACGGAATTGATCCGTTTTTAATAAAAGCCATTATAAAAGCAGAATCCATGTACAACCCACGTGCTGTTTCTCCTAAGGGGGCCATGGGATTAATGCAACTTATGCCCGAAACTTCAAAAATTTTGGGAGTACAGGATCCTTTTGATCCTTATCAAAATGTGGAAGGAGGAGTAAGATACTTAAAATATTTGATCGAAAAATTCGGAGATCTCTCTTTAGCCTTGGCAGCTTATAACGCTGGACCCCAAATAGTAGAACAAACAAGGTCAATACCTCCTTATCCGGAAACCCAAACTTATGTGAGAAAGGTTTTAAATCATTATATGCTTTTAAAGGGAGATAAATTTTGAACTTGCCAACAAAATTAACTCTATTAAGGCTTTTGTTGATACCGATTATCGTTTCATTTTTATATATTCCTGGAAGGACTACAAATCTCATAGCGGCAATATTGTTTTTTATAGCAGCTTTAAGCGACCTTTTTGATGGCTTTTTGGCAAGAAGATACAATTGTGTTACTACAATGGGAAAGTTATTAGATCCTATGACTGATAAACTTTTGGTGCTTATCATTTTGATATTTCTTGTTGAATTAAATAGAGTAGAAGGTTGGATGGCATCTGTTATTTTAGCAAGAGAAATAATAATTACCACTTTAAGGGCAATCGCAGTAGAAAAAGGAGAGGTCATAGCTGCCAGATGGTCTGGGAAAATCAAGACTTTGTTTCAACTCTCTTCTTTAAATCTTTTGATCCTTCATCACCCCTATTTTTCAGTGGATATGCAGAAAATTGGCACTTATCTTCTTTGGGTAGCCCTTTTTTTTAGCGTTATTTCGGGGGTCGAATATTTTAAGCGCTTCTATCGGTTAGTCTTGGGTTCAAGGCATCCTTCAGTCCCTCCCCCAATAAGTTAAATCCGAGAACTGTGAAAAGGATAGCCACGCCTGGGAATAAGGATAGCCACCAAGCTACCTCGAGGTAATCCTTTCCTGAGGTTAACATATTCCCCCAGCTTGGTGAGGGGGGTTGGATTCCGATTCCGAGAAAACTCAACGCTGATTCTACCAAAATCGCGTTTCCTATTCCGAGAATCGCTGAAACGAAGATCGGTCCAAGTGCATTGGGTAAGATGTGGTAGAATATGATTCGAAAACTCGAAGCCCCTATGGATTTTGCGGCTAAAACAAACTCCCTTTCTTTTAATGATAAAAACTCGGCCCTCACAAGTCTTGCAACTCCCATCCAGCTGGTGAGGCCTATTATGGCCATTATGTTCCATATGTTTGCTTCAAGAAAAGCGATTACCGCAAGTATAAGAAAGAAGGTAGGAAAGCATAACATTATATCCACAAACCTCATGATAAGGCTATCCACCCACTTTCCATAATAACCGGCTAAAGCCCCGAGTAAGATCCCTATTAATGTGGAGATACCTACTGCTACAAATCCCACAAGCATTGAAACCCTCCCTCCCCACAATATCCGTGCAAGTACATCTCGGCCGAGTTCATCGGTACCCAAAGGATGGTCCTTGGAAGGAGGAGATAAAACCTCTTGGAGATTCACTTCATCGGGCTTATAGGGCGAAAGTAAAGGGGCTAAGATGGAACTACCGAAAAGGATCAGTATGATCAATCCTCCCGTTAAAGCTAAGCGATTTTGAAAAAACCTCCCCCAAAAGCTCATTCGACCCTTATTCGTGGATCTGCTATAGCATAAGCTATATCGGCCAAAAGATTACCCAATAGGGTGAGTACAGCCCCTATTACCACTATTCCCATGATAACCGGATAGTCTCGGGCCATCACGCTATAATAAAAAAGTTGTCCCATTCCAGGTATAGAAAAAATGCTTTCAAATATGACGCTTCCTCCTATAAGACCCGGTACTGAAAGGCCAAGTATAGTTATAACGGGTAGCAAAGCGTTCCTTAAAGCATGTTTGTAAATTACGCTTTTCTCAGGTAGACCCTTAGCCCTTGCTGCGAGAATGTATTCCTGGTTTAAAACTTCGAGGAGACTCGAACGCATATATCGAGCCAGCCCTGCGAGTCCGCCAAAAGCCGATACGAGGACAGGAAGCAGTAAGTGTTTAGAAATGTCAAGAAATTTCTCAATGGTTCCCATTGATTCATATCCTACAACCGATTTAATTCCCGAAACGGGAAGCCAACCCAATTTAACTCCAAAAAGGGCTATTAACATTAGAGCAAGCCAAAAACTTGGAATGGCATAACCGATAAAGACAAATACAGTAAAAAACTTATCGCCGACACTGCCCCGATTTCTTGCACAATAAATGCCTATAGGGATAGCGGTAAAAAAGATAAGAGCAAGAGAAAACAGATTGATTGTCAAGGTTATGGGGATTCTTTCCATTATTTTCTCGATAACCGGCCTTTGATCAGGAGCAAAAGAGCGGCCGAAATCTAAAGTCAAGACTTTTTTGGCCCAGATAAAATATTGTATGTGCAAAGGTTTATCCAATCCATAATAAGCCTTCAATCGTTCCCTTGCTTCTTTTGTGATTTTTGGGTTAAAGTCTGCCATAAGACCCGTGGGCTCTCCTGGAGCAAGGTGTATGACCAGGAAGGAGACGAGAGTGATCCCCCATAATATGGGTATCATCCCTAAAAACCTTTTTAGGAGGTATTTCAACACGTTGGAAATTCTATCTCTTAGAAAAGGAGTGTCAAGCGTTGACGGGATGAGGATTAAAGGTTAAACTCGGCCATAAAAAGGACGGTTTTATGCCCTCTGAGCTTCATAGCTGGGTTGAGATAAACCTTAGGGCTCTCGATCATAACCTGAGATTAATAAGAGATCAATTATCTCCCCGAGTGACGATTATGGCTATTGTTAAAGCAGATGCTTATGGCCATGGAGCTCAAGTGATATCCGCCCGTCTTGAGGATTTGGGGATTAAAAGTTTTGGTGTTGCAAACGTTAATGAGGCGGTAACTTTAAGGGAAGCTGGGATTAAAGGAGAGATCTTTCTTATGGGAGGTTTTTTTAAAGGAGAAGAAGAATACATCCTTACGTATGATCTTATCCCCATAGTGTATGATTTGGAGAGTTTAACAAAATTATCGAAGGAAGCCCAAAAACGGAACAAGAAGATAAAAATTCATCTTAAGGTCGATACCGGGATGGGTAGATTTGGGGTTTTGCCAGATAGGGTAAAAGAAGTTGTAGAAGAGATCAAAAAACATCCCTGGATAGAACTTGAGGGATTAGTTTCTCACTTTAGTACTGCTGACGAAGGAGATGTTTTTTTCTACGAACAACTTCGAACCTTCAAGGCTATAAGGAATCTTTTTAAAGAATTGGGTTTAAACCTAAGATGCCATATGGCTAATAGTTCAGCAATTTTCTCCTCTCCCCAAAGTCATTTCGACATGGTTCGTCCTGGAATAACCCTCTACGGAGTTCATCCTTCCCTTGACTTTAAAAAGCGTTTTTCTCTTCCCCTAAAACCCCTTATGTATTGGAAAACGAGGATCGTGAGCATAAAGGAAATCCCCAAAGGATGGCCTGTGAGTTATGGAAGGACCTGGTATGCTTCTCGAAGAAGTCGCATAGGTATCATCCCAGTGGGTTATGCGGATGGGTACCTCCGAGCATTATCAAACAAAGGGTGGGTATTAATTAAAGGTAAAAAGGTCCCAGTAATTGGAAGGGTTACGATGGATTCTACGATTGTCGATTTAACGGAACTTCCTGAAGCTAAGGTTGGTGATGAAGTAATTCTATTGGGTGAGGAGATACCAGCCGAAGAGGTTGCATCTTGGGCCTGTACGATACCTTATGAGGTGCTTTGTTTAGCTGGAAAAAATAAAAGAGTTATCAAGGATGAAGATGTTTAGATGGTTCATATCCCAGGTTGAGGAATTGGGAGGAATTGGCCTCTTAGGGTATAAATGCTTACGCTACGGAGCACCCTTGAGGGGTGGACTTTTGTTTAAACAGATTGAAAGGACAGGAATCGATTCGCTTCTTGTTATAGTTTTGAGTAGTGCATTTATAGGAATGGTATTTGTCATACAAACCTTTTATGCCTTGAGAAAATTCGGAGCTGAAAGTATGGTGGGTGTTTCATTAGCGCTGGCTATGGTGAGGGAATTGGGACCAGTATTTACGGGAGTGATGCTTACCGCAAGAGCTGGAGCAGCGATGGCTGCTGAAATTGGTTCAATGAGGGTTACTGAACAAATAGACGCCATGGAAGCAATGGCTATTAATCCAATAAGTTACTTAATAGTACCTCGGATTTTGGCCTTAACTTTGGTTAGCCCTATTTTAACTAGCATCTCGGATTTTATTGGAGTTGCAGGTGGTTACGCTATAGGTGTGTGGGTTTTGGGGGTAAATTCTGGTGCTTTTATCGGTAATATAGAAAAATACGTGGATTTTTCAGATATTTACTACGGATTAATAAAATCTTGTGTTTTTGGAGCCCTTATAGGATTAATATGTTGCTATAAAGGATATTCGGTAAAAGGAGGAGCCGAAGGGGTAGGAAGAGCTACAACTGAAAGTGTGGTTTTTTCTTTAGTGATGATACTTATTAGCGATTACATTCTTACTGCGTTAATGTTTTGAAAATAATGATGGAAAAGATTATAGAAATAAAAGAATTACAAAAAACTTTAGGAGGGAAAGAAGTATTAAGAGGTGTAAATTTACGTATTTATCGGGGATGCACTACTGTAATTTTAGGAAGAAGTGGTGCTGGCAAAAGTGTGCTTTTGAAACATTTAATAGGTTTAATGTTTCCTGATAAAGGGAGTATTATTATTGATGGTAAAGATATTACAAAGATGTCCCGTAAAGAGCTTTTAGAAATGAGAAAAAGGTTTGGCATGCTTTTTCAAGAAAGCGCCCTATTTGATTCGCTTAGTGTATTTGAAAATGTCGCTTTTCCACTTTGGGAGCACACAAAACTTCCGGAGGAGGAGATAGAGAAAATCGTTAAACACAAACTTTATCAAGTTGGACTCGATGAGAGCGATTGGGACAAATATCCTTCGGAACTCAGCGGAGGAATGAAGAGAAGAGTGGCTTTAGCTCGGGCTTTAGTTTTGGAACCCGAAATAGTCTTATGTGATGAACCTACAAGTGGGCTTGATCCGATTACTGCCTTTACCATTGAAGAGTTAATTTCTGGGCTTCAAAGAAATCTTTCGAAGACCTTTGTGGTGATAACCCACGATCTAAAAACCGCTATTGCAATAGGTGATAGAATTGCTTTGTTAGAAGAAGGAAAAATAGAGACAGAAGGCACGGTTGAAGAGGTTTTAAAATCGGGGCATTCTTTAATTAAGGCTTATCTTAAAAGGGAGGTTTTGAGATGAAGAGGAAAGAAAGGGCTTTAGAAGTAAAGGTGGGGGTTTTTCTCCTTATAGGAGTTTTGGTCCTCATTTATATGAGTTTAAGGGTCAGTAAGCTTGAGAGAATTCAAGGCGAGCGTTATTTTGCCCTTTTTCCCACGGTTTCTGGTCTTATCAAAGGCGCTCCGGTTGAGGTAGCCGGAGTTGTGGTTGGAAGGGTTGAAAAGATCGAGCTGGAAGGCAAAATGGCGAAAGTGAGGTTTGTCCTTTCCAGGGGGGTTGTCCTTTTTAAGGATGCTAAGGCCACTTTGAGAACACATGGGGCATTAGGGGATAAATTCATAGAGATAGATCCTGGGACTTCTGATAAAGAACCACTTAAACCTGGAGAGGTCATCCTTTCCACTTACGTGACCCCTGATATAGATCAGCTGCTTTTATCGATTCAGAAAACGGCCCAAGGATTTGCTGATATGGGAGAGGCTTTGAGAGACTTAATGGGAGAGGAAGAGACAAGGGAGGCGGTGAAGGAATTGGTAGTAAACCTTAGGGATTCAAGCCGTGAATTTAAAGGGTTTTTAACCGATAATAGAGTCCGTTTGGATACTACAATTTCCAATCTTGAGAGTTTTTCCCAAGGGTTGAACCCGTTGTTAGAAAAAGCCTATTCTGGACTCGATCAGATGCAATCTACCCTGATTTCACTCGAGGAGGTTAGCAAAAATATAAAAGAAGGCAAAGGTACTTTAGGCAAGCTGATAACGGATGAAACCCTTTATAATGACCTTAAAGAGAGCGCGGAAGAATTTAAACTTTTTGCCGAACGGATAAATAGAGGAGAAGGCACCTTGGGTAAACTCTTGACCGATGATAGACTTTACATGGAAGCTGAGAAAACTTTAAAAAAGGTCGAAAGGGCTATGGAGGGGATAGAGGAACAAACACCAATAAGCATCTTGGGAACATTAGCGGGGTTTATCTTTTGAGGCACTTTTTCAAAATAGCGGGTTTTTTTATAGGGTTTCTTGGCATATGTTTCTTTCCATCTCTGATTTATCCTATTAATTTTTGGCCTCTTTTAACTTATGAAAGCGATAATGAAACTAAAACCGTTGAACTTTTCGGCCCTTTTGGTTTCTGGCAAAAAAGTGAGGAAGGTCTTCAGTGGGGTATGAGGCCCCTTTTTAGTTTCAAAACTGAGGGAACTGACGGATATGAAAGGATCGACCTTTTATATCCCCTTGGTGGAATTAAAATCCAAGAAGGTTTAACCCGAGGGTATTTTTTTCCTTTTTTGAATTTTGAGGAGGACAGATTTTTCTCCCTTTTTACATTTTACTGGGGAAAAAGCGAAGAAGGTGAGTCTTATGGTGGTTTTTTCCCTTTTCTGGGTAAAATTCGAGACCGTTTCCGAAGGGACGAGATCGAATTTGTACTATGGCCTCTGTATACCCGTATAGTTGACGAGGGAACTACCACTTATAAATTTCTATGGCCTTTTTTCAAGTTATATAAGGGAAAAACGGAAGGAGTTGACATCTTTCCCCTATGGGGACATCGAATTTCGGAAAGGTGGGAGAAGGGTTTTGCTTTATGGCCCTTTTTCGTGTGGCAAGATGAGAAGTTTATGGAAGCTCACTTTTCGTTGCGCCTCTATTTCCCCTTTTATGCTTCCCTTAAAACTCCTAAGTATGATTCCTATTTTTTACTCCCTCCCTTTTTGCATCATAAAAAGTTCAAAGATGGCCAAGAAAGATGGGAATTGTGGCCATTTTTGGCTTTTGACGATAAAGAACAGAAGATTTTTCCCCTTTTTAGAAAAAAAGAAACCTTAAAGGAAAAAAGTTTGTGGTTTTTATGGCCTCTTTATACCTATGACTACGCTGAAGTTTCTGAGACAAAAATGCAAAAAGAGAGATTCATGCTTATAGGTCTTAGAAAAAAAGAGACTTTTAACGATGAAGAAAGAGTTGATATCTTTAACTTATGGCCTCTTTTTTCTATAAGCAAGGAAAACAATGAAGAAGAATTTCTTTTTCCGTTTTTAATACCTTTGAAAAATGAAGGCTTTAAACGTAATTTGTTGCCAATTTTTACACTTATATCCTACAAATCTAAAGGATCAAGAGCGGATTTTAACCTGCTATGGGGACTTTTTCGCCTTAAAAAGGGTCCAGAAATTTCCTATTGGAGGATAGGTTTTTTAATAGATAGAAAGTTCACCGGAAATACGAGCCGACTTCGTTTGTTTGGGGGTATTATCTCTATAAGAAAAGAAGATAATAAGGTTAGACTCAAATTATTCGATTTATTTTGAGTTAAAAAACTCCTTACTGTTCTACACTCAAAACCGAGAGTATCCTTTCATTTAACCACTTCTGATCAAGCCATTCCACCGGATCAACAGGGTACCCTGAAAGCATCACTGCAAAATGTAAATGATCTCCTCCCGCAAAACCTGTTGCACCGGTATAACCGATAATTTCTCCTTTTTTAACTTCTTGTCCTTCTTTTACGGTCCAACTACTTAGGTGAGCGTAAAGTGTCATGAGCCCAAATCCATGGTCTATGATAACTGTGTTACCATAAATTCCCATATCACCAATGAATTTAACGACACCGTCATTTGCACAAATTACGGGCGAATTTGCTGAGGTGGCCAAATCAAGAGCTAAATGTACTGATTTTCCTATTATTTGACCGTTATACAAGTAGGTTCTTTGGTCACCGAAAGTGGCCATAACTTTACTATTAGGCAATTGTAAAAAGGCTCCTTTCCATAATATTTGTGGGGTTGAATCTGTGGTTAAATTTTGAATAAAAGCGTCATTTTGAAAACGTAAATCTTCATTCACATACTTAAAGGCTTCTTCTGAAGAGAGGTTTTTCTTATCAGGAGGAAGAAGAGAATATACTTTAGTATTTATAAAATCTTCGGAAATCGACACTTTGTCTTCTTTTATTTTTCTTGACAAAATGACGTAAGGTAGAGCCCATATGGCTTCATTTCCAGCCTTGTCTTTGGCTAAAACCACAGCTTGACTGCTTTCGCATAAAAAGGGGATCCCAAAAAGGCACTTCCACAATGTGCCGTTTTGTATCCTTTCGGGATAGGCTTTAAAGAAACATTTACCCACCTTTATGCCTGCTTCATGTGCATCATCGCTTGTTTTAAACACAACTGCTCCTGAACCATTTTGATATATGTAACGAGTGAAGGAGATAAGTTCCAACTGAGGAGGGGTAAAGTCTAAAAAAACTGGGAAAATAACAGAGCTTCTGTTGCCCTTTCCTATTCTCCAGAAGGAGGTGTCCTGAACTTCAACGATCAGGGAGGCTTCGCCTTCGGAAAGGTCCAGTTCTTTAGGTTTCAAGGTGATCTCAAGTTGTTTTTCCTTTATCCCTTTTGGAAACCTTTCAGAGTATACCTCTTTACTCACTCCCTTCTGGGTAATAAAAACGCGCAGGTCTTTTAAACCAAAATTGTCTTGAAGTTGAACCTTAATTATGCTCCGTGAACCAATAGAAAGGCTTTCTTCAGGAAGTGAGATTTTCGGTTTTTCCCTTTCAAAAATGGGCAAGAAATAAAATACGCAAAAAATGCCTATCCCTATTCCCAAACCCAAAATGATCTTTTTCATGCCTTTTTGAATTACCAGAAATTAAGGTCCATTACAAGCCTTAACCGTAAGAGGGCACATAAGGAGCGGTTTCCCTGGAGACTTCTTCTGCTACAAGCCCGTAAGCCAGTCTAAGCCTTTGGGCAAGAAGCGCTACCAGGTTTTTTAGAAAAATCAAAGCGTCTGGCGATGGATGAGAGATGAGATTTTCTAAAACTTCCAAGGGGACTTTAACGGCTTTAACCTCGGAGGTTGCGGTAGCCGAAGCCACATGGACGGGGGGTTCAGTCAGGGCCATGAATCCGAAAATCTCCCCCGGCTTACTTATAACAAAATGGATTCCCCCTCCTGTAGGTCCTGGAATGAATACGTCCACTTGACCTTCTTCCAAAATGTAGATCCCTTCGGCTTTATCTCCGCTTTTAAAGATAAGTTCTTGCGGTTTAAATCTCATCTCCTCACACTGAGAAGCTATTTTCTCTAAATTTTCTAAACTTACACCCTTGAATAAATCCGTTTCTTTTACGATCATGTTAACACCTCCTTTCATAAAAGGACTTTAGCTTACGAATGAAAAGCGTCAAGGAGGGGTAATGGAGACTTTCAAATTTTGTTTGGAAAAGACCACAAAATGGGGGAGATTGGGTTGGTTGGAGACACCTCATGGAAAGGTTAGAACCCCGGTATTTATGCCTGTTGGTACTCATGGGGCTGTTAAAGTTATAAATCCCAAGGATTTGGAATGGCTTGGGGCTGAGATGGTGCTTTCTAATGTGTATCACCTTTATTTGAGGCCGGGTATTGATCTTATTGTAGAGCTGGGGGGCATTCATAGGTTTATGGGTTGGAATAAGACTATATTGACTGACAGTGGGGGGTATCAAATATTTAGCCTTTCCAAATTTGTGAAGATAAAAGATGAGGGGGTTGAGTTTAGATCTTATATTGATGGTTCGTTGCATTTTTTAACTCCGGAGGATGTAATCCACATGCAAAAAGCGATAGGTGTTGATATAGCCATGAGTCTCGATTATTGCGTTCCTTATCCCTCTAATAAAGAGACGGTAGAGAAGGCGGTTTCGGTTACCTTAAATTGGGCAAAAAGAGGAAAAAAGGTTTGGGAGAACCAAGGGGGGCTTTTTTGCATAGTTCAAGGGGGTGTGTTTCTGGACTTAAGGAAAAGATGTGCAGAGGAGCTTTTGCAGATAGGATTTGATGGATATGCTATTGGAGGGTTGAGCGTTGGAGAAGAGAAGGAAAAAACGTGGGAAGTAGTTGAGTTCACTTGTGATCTTTTGCCTGAGGATAAACCCCGATATTTAATGGGTATGGGAACGCCCCAAGATATAATAGAGGGAGTAAAAAGGGGGGTAGATATTTTCGATTGCGTTTTACCCACCCGTTTTGCTCGTACCGGTTACCTTTTTACCAGATGTGGAAAAATGGCGATAAAACATGCCAAATATGCCCGTGATCCAAATCCCATAGACTCGACTTGCGAATGCTATACTTGTCGTAACTTTTCACGAGCCTATTTAAGACATCTATTCCTTTCAAGGGAACTGCTGGCCTATTACTTGAATACCATTCATAACCTTCACTTTTACTTCACTTTGATTCGGAAAATTCGCCAAGCCCTAGAGATGGAGGATATGAAGGAATTGGAGTCTTATTTCATAAACATGGAGGAAGAAGAAAGAGAAGGATTTTAAGGACTTGGTTGGCGATTGACTTTTTTTGTCCTTGGCAATATATGGGAAATTATGAGAAAGGAAATACCACTAGAAAAAAGGATTATCTTAGCCCTCGATGTTTCTTCAGGCGAGGAAGCTAAAAGATGGGTTTTAAGATTAAAAGGATTTATCAAGTTTTATAAGATAGGACTTGAACTTTTCGTTTCCGAAGGAAGAGACATCGTCAATTGGGTTCTTGATGAAGGGTGTGAGGTGATGCTTGATCTAAAGTTGTTCGATATTCCAAACACCGTGCAAAGGGCGATCGAGCGCATAAGGGATATGAAAGTAAGTTACACCACCGTCCATGGCAACGATGGGATTTTGAGGGCAGCAGTAGAAGCAAAAGGTGACCTCAAAGTTTTGGCAGTTACTGTCCTTACAAGCCTTGATGAAGGCGATTTAAGGGATCTGGGATTTAGATGCGATGTTAAGGAGCTTGTGATTTCTCGAGCCAAAAGGGCTTTGGGGATTGGATGTGATGGCGTTGTAGCCTCGGGGCTTGAGCTTCAAGCCATAAGGGAAAACTTAGGAGAAAAACTCATAGTCGTTGTTCCTGGAGTAAGGCCTGTTTCTAATACTACAATTGATGATCAGAAAAGAATTATCACGCCTAAAGAAGCATTTTTACAAGGAGCTGATCATATTGTTATGGGACGTCCGATTCTTAAAGCGGAAAATCCCGAAAAGGTTGTAGAAAATTTGCTTGGTGAGATATCGGAGGTTGTGAAGAAATGATATTACAATGTCAAGCTTGTGGTACAAAATATAGATTAGAGAATTCACTTTTAAAACCAAGCGGTATTAAAGTGAGATGTAGCCGTTGTGGTTTTACGTGGAGGGTTTATCCTCAAGAAGTTTTACCTCTTGAACCATTGCCTACAAAAGCCAAAAAGAACCTTTTTAGGAGAATTGTTTGGATTGTAATAGCGATAGTGGTAGTAATTTTGTTTGTGGTTATTTATGAATTTTGGGAGAATGCTCTATTTATTTTTAACGAAGTTTTCGACACATTAAGGAGCCTCATTTCACTTATCAAGGATTTCTTCCATTGATAAAAATGGAGCTGTTAGTAAACGGATATAAGCGTTTTCTTCAAATTTTTTTCTTTTTTTAAACCCCGAAAGTAGTATTAAAGTTTTTTTACGGAGTTCTTTTAAAGTTAAAGAAAGCCACTCGGGCTTAAGAGGGAGATTTTTTAAGACTTTTATTAACGCTTTTATCCGCCATATATCCATACCCCAACGTTTTGACAATTGATCGGAATGGCCTCCTCGTTTGATTATAAGTTTATCGGGCAAAAAGAAAATGGGATATTGGGCTCCTATTCTTAGCCAGAGTTCGTAATCCTCACATACAAAAAAGTTTTCGTCGAATCCTCCTATTTCGTTCCATAATTCTCTTTTAATTAATACCGAAGAAGGACTGATGATGCAAAGAGGGAGACAATATGGATATATCCATCCCGAGTATTTAGCATGTTTTTTCTTGGGGTTAAGTCTTTTTCCGTTTTTTATCCATATTTCGTCCGTATAGCATATTTTTGCTTCTGGATTAAGATTGAAAAAATCAATCTGTTTTTCTATTTTTCGGGGTAACCAGAGGTCATCCGAGTCCAAAAAAGCGATATATTCGCCTGAGGCGATTTCAGCTCCTTTATTTCTTGCTGCGGCTGGTCCTTTGTTCCTTTGCCAAATGTAACGAATTTTTTCTTCATAAGTCGAGACTAATTCTTCGGTTCCATCGGTTGAACCATCATCAACTACGATTAGTTCAATATCCTTAAAAGTTTGTTTTAATACTGACCCAATAGCTTCTTTTAAAAATTGTTTTCGATTATAAGTTGGAATGATTACAGATACTCGAGGCATTTTGCAAATTTTTGTTTATTTAAATTTATCCACAATAAGAGGCACAAATTCTTGTTTTTTTACGTCAAGAAGTCCTTTTTCGGTTAATCGAAGAGAAGGTAATCCGGTAAATGGGAGTGTCTGCAAAAGCACAAAGGCCCTCCATTTCATTCCCAAGGATTGAGCTGTATGATCCAGCTGTTGGATTTTTTCTTTTAGTTCTTCCATTTTCAGTGGGGAGATTATGCCCCAAATTGGAAGGGGTAAAGAGGCCAAAAGTTTTCCATCTTTTACTAAAAACATGCCCCCTTTATGTTCAAGTAATGCGTTAACTGCGAAGCTCATATCTTCTTCATTTGTTCCCATTACGAAGATGTTATTGGCGTCCCAAGTGATACTTGAAGCCAAGGCGCCTGCTTTTAACCCTGTACCTTTCAAAAAACCCACTGAGAAAATAGGCGTTTCTGATCCTTTAAAGATCTGAGCAATTTTTAATAGGTCCTTTTCCGGATCAGCCGGAAGGTTACCGGATTTGTTTCTGATTTCTACAAGGGCTTCGGCGGTTATAGTGTCATTTACCACTTGAATGGTTCTTACTTTTGCTTTCTTTCCGTTGAAAGGCATATGAAAGAGGGAAGGTACGACGTTTTTAACCTTAAAACTTTCATAAGCTTTTTGGGAATATCCGAAAGGCAAGGGGAGTGAAAGCAATTTGCCATTTTCGGCGACAAGTTTTCCATTGAGGATCACCAGTTTAACCCTTATTTCTTCCAAATCCTCAACCACAATTATGTCCGCCAGTTTCCCTGGGCCTAAAAATCCAAGATCCTTTAAGCCGAAATATTGAGCGGCGTTTAGGGTGACCATTTTTATGGCTTCAAAAATCCCGAACCCCTCTCGGATAGCCTCCCTTAAAGCCCAGTCGATGCTCCCCTTTTCGATCAAGGTCTCCGGGTCAAGAAGGTCCGTACAAAGCATGAGATTCCTCATGTCCTTGAGTTTGTGCTTCAAAGAAGCGATTTTGGGTAACTCCTTTCGAATATACCCCTGTCGGATCATCACCGCATGGCCTAACCGCAAAAGGTTAAAGGCTTCCCCTTCGCTTGTGGCCTCATGACAGGAACTTATCCCCAAAGCCGTATAAGCCTGAAGTTTCTCGTTTCGAACACCTGCCGTATGTCCCTCAAGCCTTTTACCTAAGTTAAGGGTTTCAGCAAAACGCTGAAGCATGTCTTCATCATTATCCATTACCACTCGTGACCAATAGGTCTCCCCAAGGCCTAAACAAAAGGGAAGGCTTATAAATTTTCTAAAGTCCTCAAAAGAAAAACCTGCGCTTGTCTCAAATTTGGGGAAAGGAGGAATAACCGAAGGACATAATACATAGACCCTTAAAGGGACCTTTTTGGCCTCTTGGATAAACTCACTTACTGCCTCATGCCCCCCGGCATTAGCTAACATGGCTGTTTCGGTAATCACCGTGGTTGTGCCCTTAGGTACTACAAAACGACTGTATTCACTTATTCGGAATACGAAATCCAAATGGCAATGAGGATCAATAAAGCCAGGGATTAAGAAAAGTCCTTTTGCATCTATTATCTCGGTTTCTTTGGAAGATTTACCCTTCCATTGGCCCACAAAAGCGATTCGATCTTTATAAATTGCAATATCCGTCTCGGGTAAAAATTCTTCGGTTAAAAGATTAATGAAGGTCCCCTTCTTAATAAGAAGATTGGGTGGTCTTTCACCGAGAGCTACTTCCTTCAGCTCCAGAAGTAATTCCTTTGAAAACTTTTGCATGAATAACTTTTACGAGTAAAGCTTTTTTACAAGTTCAGCCACCCTCTTACCAAGTTTTCGAGCATTGGAAAATACCTTTTCATCGGGTTTACCCGAACAAGCAACCCCATAATGCCCGGTGGCATCCATCGGGTCTCCTACCACGATCATCCCATATATTAGAAGTGCTTGAAGGATGGAGATAATGGTGGTTTCCTTTCCACCGGAAGGATCCGCTGAAGTGGCAAAGGCAGCACCTACTTTGTTTTCCATTTGCTTCCTCAAGTGTACAAAGCGATCAAAAACCGACTTAAGCTCAGCTGCCATAGTGCCAAAATAAACCGGAGATCCCGCAATGAGGCCTTTACATTCGAGGAAGTCCTCTTCCTTTACTTCTTGGCAACTCCTCAAAATAGCTTCCGCTCCCTGAACTTCTTGAACTCCTTTTGCTACTTCTTCAGCAAGTTTCTTGGTGTTTCCAGTTTTTGAATGATAAAGAACTAAGACTTTCATTTTTCACCTCCTCAAATTAATGTGATATCTTTTTAGATAACCTTAATGAATTTCGATGTCAACGATCTACTTTTTGTGGAACCTTAAAATTTCTCTGAAAAACATATCTTGAAACAGTAAATAACGTGCTTGTTTTTGAATGGGTAAAAGCACTTTTATTTCTTCCCATTCATTCCAGCGGTTTTTATCTATTTTTTTCATGTAGGTTTCAACCTGCAAGATTCTGCTCATCAAAATATCACTTTTTGGTTCCTTTTGAAGAGTCTCTTCCAATTCCATTAGGGCTTTACGGTATTCAGAAAGTAAAATCCTCCTTTCTTCACTATACTTTCGAAAAACTGGCATGACTTTTCTCATTTCTTCTTCTGATAGTTCAAGTTCCTGACTTAACCTCAATAGCCTTAATGTTTCAAAGTCTTTAAATCTCTTCTGTTTAATATAAGGTTCACTTATAGCTATTTTTGTAAATAAAAGCAAAACAATTGTGATACTCGATAGATATTTTTTCATTTTGATCATACCTCCTCTTGATATGTTGTATACGTAAAATATGAAGCATATGGCCAAAGGGCTAAAACTTCTCCTGGATCAACTTCTCTTAAAGAAGGAATCATATGTTGTACGAAATCTGACCAGGTATTTTCATCAAGTTGTAGAAACATTTCCTGTTGATGTGGATTGAAGGTGAGAAGGGGTATTTCTTTCTCTTTTGAAGTTAAAAAGAAAAGGTAAAAAAGAACTAAAAAGGCTAATGAAGAAATGCCTACTGGAATTAGTTTCCAATGAAAAATGAGGTTTGCTCTTTTTGGGTAATGATTTTCCAAGAATGCCAAGGTTTCGGGTACTTCTGCTTCATAAGTTTTTAAAAATTCCACAATTTTCTTGTATTCAAAGAATTCTTGTCGGCATTTCTTGCAATTTATAAAATGAATCCAAATTTTTAACTTATCCCAAACTTTAACTTCGTTTAGGACTAAATCGATTAATAATGTTTTTACTTGGTCACATTTCATCATTTTTAAAACTCTCCTTTAATTTTTTTAGAGCCTGATGAATATGGGCTTTAATTGCACCTTCGCTTAAATTCATTGCTTTAGCGATTTCTGAGCAGGTGAGTTCCCCGTAAATTTTTAACAAAAGAGCGGTTCTTTGTCTTGGTGGAAGTTTTTCTAAGGCCTCTTGAAGTTTGTATTTTTCCTCTTTTTTGATAATCGGATCGGAAACCACGTCAATAGAATGGTCTTCCTTGAGTTCGATAAGCTTTTTCATTTCACGAATTCTGTCTATTGCCACGTTAATGGCGATTTTGAAAAGCCATGTTTTAAATTGAGATGATCCTTTAAAGCCATTTCTCCTTTCCCAAGCTTTAAGAATCGCGGTTTGCATTACTTCTTTGGCCTCTTCTTTGTCTCTGAGAAGTCGAATTAAGAAGGTATAAAGTGCCTTTTCGCAATCCCTAACTCCTTTTATAAATTCCTTATCTTTCATCTATTTTCTTTTAATTAGACGCTTCTTTTACGAAGAAGGTTTAAAGAATAAATACTGAAGGAGTTCCTCTTCTTTTTGGCGCATTTTTCGGTATTGGCTTTTGGTGTGGTCTTCATACCCTAAGAGATGAAGAATACCGTGAATTAGAAGCCGAGCTAAATGTTCTTCAAAGGGAAGGTTTAACTTTTCGGCTTCCCTTCGGGCCGTTTCGGTGGAAATCACTATGTCACCCAGTAAATGTTCGTTTGGACCATCCATAGGGAAGGCAATTACGTTGGTAGGATGAGGTCGTCCCAGGTATTGAGAATTCAACTTTTGTATCTCTTCGTCATCAACAAGCAAAATGCTTAATTCCTTCCTTTCAAGGTCTAATTGTTTCAATATCTTCTGAGCCCATTCTCTGACTTTTTTCACTTTTCCCGATTTCTTTTTTTCCTTGGACGTAACGATTACCATTTTCCCCTCTTCTTTTTTCGGCTTTTTCGTAAGCCTTTATGATTTCCTGAACTACAGGATGGCGCACCACGTCTTGTTCAGTGAAATACACAAACTTGATGCCATCAATGCCCTGTAAAATGTATTGAATCTCCACAAGTCCAGAAGGAATATTTTCAGGCAAATCTATCTGGGTTATATCCCCCGTAATTACCATTTTTGAACCGAACCCCATTCTCGTTAAAAACATCTTCATCTGTTCCGGTTTGGTGTTTTGGGCTTCGTCTAAAATGATAAATGCATCCGAAAGCGTTCTTCCCCTCATGAAAGCAAGAGGAGCTACTTCGATGATATTCCTCTCCAGTAGCCGCGTAGCCTGTTCGAAATCTAGCATATCAAAAAGGGCATCATAAAGAGGTCTGAGGTAGGGGTTGACCTTTTCTTGAATATCTCCGGGTAAGAATCCCAATTTCTCTCCCGCTTCAACAGCTGGCCTGGTGAGTATGATTCGGTTTACCTCCTTTTTGGTGAAATAATCCAATGCCATCGCCATAGCCAAATAAGTCTTACCCGTTCCGGCAGGACCTATTCCTATAACTACTGGATTATTCCTTATAGCCTCCACATAAGTCTTTTGATTAGGGGTTTTGGGAGTTATTACTTTTCTTTTGGCGACAAAGACTGTATCAAGGAAGATATCTTCTAAAGTATAAGTGCCATCTCCCGAAACGATCTTAATGGCATACTCCACATCGGTACTTGCCAAAAAATATCCTTTCGAAAGTAAAAGGTAAAGTTGTTCCAAGGTCTTTTGGGCTATTTCGCGATTTTCCCCCTCGATGTGAACCTCAGAGCCTTTGGAATGAATCCGAACATTAAGTTGACGTTCTATGATCTTTAAGTGTTCATTCCTCGGGCCAAAAAGCATCCTTACCTTTTCTCCTTCGGGAAAATTCAAAGTAATTCTTTCAACCATCTCTCCTCCTCTTCACCTCCTCCAAGATTTTGGGTAAAACCTCCCCCGCTTTCCCTTCTATAAGATAATCCGAAATTACCCCGGTGAGTACGGTAGGTTCAAGGTTGATCTCCACCACGCGAGCCCCTTTTGACTTAACAATTCGGGGAAGATCCGCCGCGGGGTAAACTACCGCTGAAGTCCCTATGACCAACATGAGTTCACACCGTCGGGCTTCTTCTAAAGCCCTTATTTGAGCTTCCCATGGAATAGGTTCACCGAAGAAAACAACACTTGGTTTCAATATGAATCCGCATACCTTACAGGTAGGAGGCATCTCTTCTTCTTTTAGATCTT
>Ga0197143_1000809_pt1 | contig 29741 bp, 27 predicted proteins | sample GBS70_MetaG_FD_148603 | JGI IMG/M metagenome (GOLD analysis project Ga0197143, IMG submission 148603) | Sediment microbial communities from Great Boiling Springs, Gerlach, Nevada, United States - GBS 70_MetaG | ecosystem: Environmental > Aquatic > Thermal springs > Hot (42-90C) > Sediment... | reverse complement strand
AAGTGGTTTGGGGTACGCCTAACTCACCAACCCCTGTTGGACCAGGGGATAAGGGTGTTACGCTGAGCTTAACGCTCCAGAATACTGAACCATACGCAATCTCTGGGCTAGTAGGCTACCTAACCCTTCCTAAGCAGTTTACGAACACAACAGGTGGGCACATAGCTTCAGCGTATTACCAGAACCCTATATCGCCAAGCCAGTTTGCTACACTCAAGTTCACACTTAACATCGGAGAAGACGCAGCGTTAGGCACCTACAACCTCACATTCACACCATATTATGTTGAGAAAGGTTCTCTGAAGCAGGGGCAGAACGTAACTCTAACAGTCCTTTTAACAGGGAGAGCCGACCTAACGCTGAGGTTAGATGGGGACAGGCTTGTGGCTGGTGCTGTAAACAGGGTTCTATTATCTGTTAAGAACAGAGGCTCGGCCCCAGCAACCGACCTTAATATCAGCTTGACTCTACCCTCTACTTTGCGTGTTGAAGGCGAAGGCTCTTGGCGTATAGGGGAGCTTAGAGCGGGTGAAGAGCGGCTGCTACCAATCCAACTCTATGTTTCGCCTAACGTGGCTACTGGTTCGATGCTGGATGTAGTTGTTAGTCTTAAGTATAGGGTTTCAGATATAGCCGTGTCGGAGACGCAGAGCATCCGTCTACTTATTTCACCATCCTCATCAGGCCTTCTGAGCGTCACACCTAAGACCACATGCCTTGTAGATGGTGCTGTGAATAGTGTTGAGGTGCTGGTCACAAATACCTTAGATAGACCTATAGCCAACATCACGGCTCTGCTATCCTCCAACTCCGTTTTCGTACTCTCTGATAGATTTGAGCGCAGAGAGGTGCTTCAGCCGCAGCAGAGCTTATCCTTGAACTTCAGTGTTCGTGTACCTAAGAATATTCAAGAGACAAGTGTCCAGATGCAGCTATCACTTTCATACTTGGATGAGTACCTTGCAGCGTATAATGAGGTATATACGCTAACCCTACCAGTTAAAGAGTACTCATCTCCACTTATTATCACAACAGATTCAAGTAGTTTAATCGCAGGCTCTGTCAACGCACCAGCGATCTCCATTAGTAATGTTGGGTCGCAGGATGTGTCTTCTGTTGAGGTTGCTCTCTCTTCCTCAGGCATCTTATCCATTATGGCTGGTAGCGAGAGGTGGTTCTTCCAAGCGATACCTTCTGGAGGTAGTGTGGTGGTGAAGCCTAAGGTCTTCGCCTCACTCGCCTCAACAGACTCGTTGCAGAGCTTGATCCTAACCTTAAGCTACTTTGACCAGCTGGGTAACTGGCGTAAGGAGAGCCGAAGCCTAGTCTTCTTAGTGCAGGGCTCGATCAGAATATCCTTCCAAAGCGTTCAAGCCTCACCTTCAACGATTCAAGCTGGTGGAAACTTTACCGTGACTGGCAATTTGATCAACAAGGGTAATAGAGACGCCTATTACGCCACAGTCTCCATCAAACCCGACACAAACTTCCAAGCTGGCAGCCAGTATATAGGCGATATTACAGTAAATACACCCATACCCTTCAGCCTAACCGTAACCTCGAGTAGAGCGATCAGAAACGGCACTTATCCGTTGACTGTAGTGGTGGAGTATGAGGACAGCTATGGAGTCAAGCATTCAGAAGAGTACACCCTGCAAATCAACGTCACAACTAGAAGCACGGCTCAAGGAGTTCAGCCTGTAGTAAGCCAGGTCCAAGAATCTCTAAGCACAGTTAGATACATCTTCATCGCAGCTTTAGCCGCAATATTGGTTGGTGGCGCCTTCACGATATTCAAGGTGTATAGAAGGAGGAGGCTGAGTTATGCTCATACGTGACATCTTCACATTCGCATTTGATGCTCTTAAAGAGAGGAAGCTCAGAGCAGCCCTAACGATTCTTGGTGTAGCCATAGGCCCAGCGGCTATCGTAGCTCTTATAGGTGCTACTGAAGGCTTCAGCCACGCTGTTTCAGCGCAGTTCGATAAGATGGGTGTAACAACAATGAGTGTGATGCCAGTAGGTAGGGGTGCAACTTTAACAGCAACAGACGTCGAAACCCTCCAGAAGATAGAGGGCGTTAAGCACGTCATCCCCTACTATCTTGTACGCGCAACCCTAAGGTATGGCGGAACAACAACATCAGCATATGTAGTAGCTCTAGATTTGAGTAAGCTAGATCTGCTCTTCTCAGATATAAAAGTGGTCAGCGGCTCTATGCCAACCAGCTCAGAGCTCACCTCAGCCCTAATAGGGTTCAGACTTGCGAACCCAGCCGACCCCCAAACCCCACCGATCCAATTATATCAAGTTGTTACTGTATCGCTTCAAGGCGGCATATCAAGATCTTTTCTGGTTAAGGGCGTGCTATCAGAGTTCGGGGTAGGCTTATTCATTACCCCAGATGACACGATCTTTATCCCGCTTGAAAGCGGTAGGCTTCTACTAGGCAGTACCCACTACACAGGGGTCTTCGTTATAGCCTCGACTAGAGAAGCTGTAAATGAGGTGATAAACTCTATCTCAAGCATCTACGGGAACAAGGTTAGAATAATGGCTGTCTCATCTATTCTGTCAATTATACAGAGCATCACCAGCAGCATATCCACCATACTAGCCTCCATCGCATCAATCTCAGTCGTAGTAGCGTTTATGGGTATAATGACAAGCATGTTTACATCAGTTTACGAGCGGATAAGAGAGATAGGTGTGGCCAAAGCGATGGGTTATACAAACAACACAATCCTACTACTCTTCCTAACCGAAGCCATACTCACAGGCCTTATAGGAGGCACAATAGGAAGCGCCGTAGGCGCAGTCTTCTCACACTTCCTACTCTTACTATTTAGCGGAGGGATAAGATTCGGAGGCCCTGAAGGCTTCTCACACCCACCTACCACGCAGCAAGCCATGCCCATAACACTACAAACTTCAACACTACAGATAACACCAGTGATCACACCACAGCTCATACTCCTAGCCATCCTTATGGCTACAGCGGTAGGAGCTTTAGCGGGGCTAGTACCAGCTTGGAGGGCTTCACGCCTCACGCCAGTCGAAGCATTAAGGCATGAATAAGACCCCTATAATAAGCGAAGCATCCTTAAGCCGCTCTCATTAACTACAGCGATTACGCTGCATCCTGAAAGGCAGACGCTTAGAGCGTTGTATTTTCTAGATTCATCTCTAGTTACACAATCTTTCTGATATATGCTTCTACGTGGTGGTGTAGTAGTAGCGTATCTAAGGGTACTTTTATGAGTTCACCACGTTTAGCTTCGTTGAATCTTATTCTGATAGGCTCTATGATCTTGTCTATCTTCTCCATCCTCTCCTTGATATATGTATCATCTTTGCTTTCGGGTAGGCTTTCGAAGATCGTTGGTGCCACGAGCTTCGCTAAAGCGAGCATAGCGTAGCAGACGTCTTGAATCTCCCACTGGGCATCTCGTGCACACCTTAGGCTGAATATGTGGAGGTACTCTCTTGGGTTGGCTGTTATCACTATATTAGTTGCTGCACCACCCACTCTTATGAACCTAGCGTCTTCAGAGGGTACCCCTAGTTTCAGATAGCCTTCTTCGACTTGCCTACATATGTCAACAACATCCTCAAAGCTCAGACTCAGTTTGGTGCCGTGTATATCTACCTCAACTCTAGCGTCCCCTATCTTGGGTGGCTTGACATATCCGAAGCTTCTTGTAACCTTAACATATCTCTGGCTCTGTTGTGAAAAAGATGCAAGTCTATGCCTTACTAACTGGTGTGTGAGGGCTCTGCTCACTCCTTGAATATCGTAGGTTAGGGAGCCGTGCTCTAAGACATCTAGATGCCCCATCTCCTTCGCCTTCCTTATCAAGTATCTTACCCTCTCGTCATCAAAGTAGGTCTTCTCACCCTCTAGGATCACGCCTGAGTCTGGGGTATTTGAGTAGAGCGAGTAAGCTGGGTGGGGTGAGTAGCAGGAGCGCATAGCAGCAGCGCAAACCCTCTCCAGATCGGGTGTGTAGGAGAAGAGTATCACTCTAGCCAAATCCAGTTTACCCCTATATCCAACAATCTATTATTAAAGGACTTGGAACTAACCGCCCTAACTATCTGGTTAAAAATTAACTATATGTATTACCACTGGAAAAGCAGTAAAGGCCGTTGAATCAAGTAAGATACATACCCATAAAGGTTCCTGTGAAGCGAGGTAGGTTCAACCTCTACCAGACTATAAAGAAGGCTGTTGAAGAGCAAGGTGAAGAGATCTTAGATGGAGATATCTTAGCGGTCTCAAGCAAGTTCATAGCTATGTCTGAAGGGCGCGTCATCGACCTCGACTCGGTTAAACCTTGTACAGAAGCTGTTAAACTCTCTGCTGCGGCGCATATACCAAGTAGCCTAGCAGAGCTCATCTTAAGGGAGGCTGATAGAATCTACTCAACATTACCAGGCTTTGTCTTGACTATCAAGCACGGTGTGGTGGTGCCGAATGCTGGTATAGATCGATCAAATGTGGAGTGCGGCTCAGCAATCCTCTACCCAAGAAATCCTATTGCTGCTGCTGAGAAGCTCCGCCTCCAGATACTTATAGAGCTAGGGAAGAGGGTTGGTGTAGTTGTTACAGATAGCAGACTTATGCCCAGTAGAATCGGCACAACAGGGATAGCGGTTGCTGCGGCTGGTTTTGAGGCTGTCAGCGATGAGCGGAGTAAGATGGATCTCTTTGGCAATATAATGAGGGTTACGAGGCGGGCTTTGGCCGACGCTATAAGCGCTGGAGCCAACCTACTTATGGGTGAGACCAGCGAAAGCATACCTGTTGTGATCGTTAGAGGCAGTGGCTTGACCATAATAGACAGAATGGTCGAAACAGAAGAACTTGCGATCAAGGGTGATGAATGCGTCTTCATAAGGGGTTTATCCCAACAAGAAACAACAGTTTATATCTAACCACTAAACCAATAGCTTTGATTATAGTTGGTTCTCGAAATAAGGTGTGGGGCTTGCGGCGCCTGCTTATACTCCGGGTTTGAATTAAAGTCTGTTCGAGAGCTCTTGAAAGCGGAGAACGGGGTATTTAAATGTAGAAGATGCGGCGCACCACTCTCGGTAACAGACTTCACGTTAGAAGTCTCGAGAGCCCATTAGGCTAGTGTTAGTGATGCTACACGTATCGTGTTCAGCAAGGTTCCTAGATCACCTTCAGATTCTCCAACTTTCCTAGTGTAGGCGTAAAAATAATAGTAGCGTAAAGAGCTGGAACGCTTCGCTAAAGGCGTTACCACAACCACTGTTGTGAAGTTGAGTGCGCTGAAAGAGAAGGTTAGCGCAGCGCTCAGCGAAACAAAGATACCTAAATGTTCAGCGCTTAACTAGGCTCATAAGATGCGCCTGCGCTTCTGGAGGCAGATGCCAAAACCGATTGAGCATCACCTAGCATGTTGAACAAGAACGGTGAGCGGAACGCTTAAAGCAGTAGTAAAGGGGAGAGCTGATGAATATGCTCTTCACAGCAGTAGCGAAGAGAGCTAGGCTGCATAACCCGATGAAGAACTTTGAGCTAGAGGAGCAGCAGATCGAATATAGGCTAGACCCCTTGACAGGCGAAAGCACCCTCATTACACCCGGTAGAGCTGAGTATGTGAAGAAGTACTTTGTCGAGGACGAGGAGGCGCTCCAGCGCTTCTTTGAGGAGAGTAGAGCTGGCTGCCCCTTCTGTGAGGAGAATCTGTGGTCGAAGGCCGCTCGCTTCCCCTCAGATCTTATCGAGGAGGGTGTGGTCAAGTTAGGCGATGTTGTAGCTTTCCCAAGCCTCTTCGCCCACTCAGAGTATAATGCTGTGATCGTGCTCGGTAAGCAGCACGCCCTTAGGCTGAGTGAATTTAACCGCTCCATTTTGAGCCAAGCTATATCTGCAGCAAAGGTTGTGCTGCGTAGAATATGTGAAGTCGACCCAGATGTGAAGTATGCAGCTTTCGTGATCAACTACCTACCACCAGCAGGGTCTTCTGTCGCTCATCCACACGCCCAACTCCTAGCTTCAACTATACCCTTTAATCGCTTACAGCTGTTGATCTCGAAGAGCAGAAGGTACTTTGAGGAGCAAGGTAGATGCTACTGGCACTCACTCATAGAAGTCGAAAAGGAGAGGGGTGAAAGATACCTAACCAGATTAGGCTCTGTAGAATGGTACCTACCATACGCACCGCTGAGACAAAACGAAATAAGAGCAACGATTCCTTGGAAATCGAGCATAATCGATCTTAGTGAAGATGACATAAACCACTTTGCAGAAGGGATAGTGAGAGCACTAAGATTCTACAGCAGCCAAGGCGTTGGTGCCTTCAACCTCTGCCTCTACTCAGCCCAAGGAGAAGACCCAAGATACTTTTGGGCTGGTTTAGAGATGGCGTCTAGACCAGGAGTTAAGCCGATCTATCTGAATGATATCTGGAGCCTACCTCTCCTCTTAAACTCTAACGAAGTTTTTGAAGCACCTGAGGCGCTTTGTAGGAGGGTAAAGCCCTTCTTCGAAGACCGTTAATCTTTTCTTTAACCACCTTCTTTAATCTACCTTATGTATCCAGAGGCGTTAGATGAGGAGTTAAGAAGGATAAATGGTGAGATTCTAACGCTGAGAGATATGGTTGAGCTGAGGCTGCGGGAGATGAACGAGGAGATCAAGATGCTGCACGCTAGAGTGAAGAGGCTAGAGGATGCGGCAGCCAAGATCATCGTCAAAGTGATAAGCCAACAGACAGGTTTAAGCGAGGATGAAGTAAAGAAACTTATCTGCCTAAGCCTAGGAGTCGAGGATAAGAAAGATGTATAAAGTAGGCTTAACAGCAGAAATCAAGATACCTTCTTACCCTCCAGAGTCTCCTTCAGCCTATCTAACCCATTTAAGGCGCATTCTATTATGAGAGCGCTTACAGATGGTATGTTCCTTGCTCTGAGTTCCTCTCTGTGTTCTTCATAGAATCTGTTAAATAGCTCGAAGGTTTCCTCGTATATTGTTATACCTTTTCTACCTTTGGCTGGCATCTTGACCGGTTATAGGTTAATACTGGAGTAGATATATACCTTACTCTTTGATGGTTTATTGACCTATTGAAAGTGGTCTAAAAGCAACCTTTAAATAGTAGGCTTACCTACCATCATGCGACGGTAAATGAGCAGTCAAATAGCAGTCATAAAGGAGAAGGTCAACAACCTACTTAAGCTATGGGAGAAAGGCATACTCAAAACCATAGCCACACCCTCAATACCAGAAACACCAGAACCAGCATTCGCCACACTAGTCGAAATCTACAAGAAAGACGAAGATGCAAGAGCGGCAGTAGACTTCTACGCCCAAGCCATCGTAGGCTCAGGCTTTCACACATCTTGCGCAGAGGGGTATGAAGAAGCTAAGAGGGTTGTAGACCTCTTCGCCGAAGAAGTCGACCTAGACAGCTATCTGTTAGAGGTCGCTAAGGAAATAGTAGCCTATGGAAACTCGTTCACCGAGCTCATCACACCCACAGATCTTAGAGATCTAAGAATTCTGCCTATCGACAGCAGCTGGCGCATCCATCGAAGCCAAGATGGTACGGTTCTGAAGATAGAGCAGCATAAACATAATAGTAAAGTAGAGTTTAGACCAGAAGAGATTATACACTGGCGTTGGGGCGCTGTTAGCGCTGAGTCCTACGGCAGAGGAATCCTACATACGCTTGCTGAAACCCTAACCTACACACTCAGGTTTAGTGACGGCTCTTCTGTTACAAGAGTAGTCCCACCCCTCTATAAGATAAAGGCGATGGTTAGAGACGATCTCCGTAAGATTCTACACCACTACATACCACGCTCAGCCTGGGTCTTCGCAGACGCGAGCGATGCTTGGATACAGGCCCAAGCCGCACTCATCGGGAAGCTCGATGCTGGTGAACGCATCGCAGTAAACAAGGATGTCAAGATCGTGGAGGAAACCTTAGATATAAGAGGGCGCCTAGAGTTCATCATACAATACTTTGAAAACGCCTACCTAAAAGCCCTCCAGACACCTATCACAAAACTCTTCACAACACCAGGATACACAGAAGCATCGGCTCGCGTAGTTCAGGAGCAGTTCGAGAGACTTATACGCTCACTCCAAAGATACATAAAACGAGTAGTAGAGAAGAAGATCTTCAGACCGATCGTAGCTCAAGCTGGATTTGATCCTGCAAAAGCTTCTGTGCGCCTCAATTGGGGTCAAGTTGAGCCGCCTGAGATAGAGTTCGATCATGTGCTTCGTGCTGGCGAGCTCGGCTTCCTTAGAGTCGATGAGGTCAGACGACTGTTAGCCAGTCTAGGATTCCCGCTGAGTGAGGAGGTGCAGCCTTAATGAGCGAAGAATATGTGAAGGTGGATGTAGAAGGAGGCGGTGAAATCAGAAACAGCGACCAGAAGCTCCTCGATCTTAATGAAAGGTTAGGTGTTAAGGTGCTTGTCTGTAAAGACAAAGACTCACCACGATTTAAAATAACATCATATTTGTTTGAGGCACGCAAAGGTTGGACTGACAGCAAAGCGGCCAAGTGGCTCGAAGAGAGGAAGCGGAATAGGCTCAAAGGCTTATTGAAGGAATCATTCAGCTGGCTCCAAGCCTTAGAGCCTCTGAACAACTCCAGATATATCAAGATCGTAGCCCTAAACGCAGGCTCAACGCTGAACAGAAACCTCTACCTAGATGAGGAGCTTATGAAAGCAGCCAGAACACTCATAGGAAAACCAGTTTGGTACGGTCCATCACACGACCCAGCTTCAAAGACCCAAGTAGGTGTCGTGGAATGGGCTGAATACGAAGACAGGCGTGTCGAGTGCTTAGCTTCAGTCAACGAAGAAACGTACAACCTCGTCAAAAACGGCGAAATCTTACACAGCAGCATAGAAGCAAACTACCTTTACGACGAGACGTCAAACAACCTCCTTGAGCCTAAGGGGCTCGTCTTCGAAGGCATCCTACTACTACCCAAAGGTGTCCAACCAGGAGACCCGAACACCTCGGTAACGATACTCGAAAAGCTACAAGAAAACTTGCTAACCCAGACCCAAGGTCTGCACGACCTTGGGGGGTTAAGCAAGCCTACCCTAAAAGAGGAGGTGAGGGATCAAGAAGAGTCGTCAAACCCCAAACCGTCCGGCAAACCCGGAGTAGCCGGATCGGCGGAGAAGAAGGATGCTGACAGCTGGGGTCAGCAGCTGAGCCAGATAGCGGAGCGTATTGAGAGGTTAGAGCGTATCCTTAGAGACAGCAAGACTAGTGAGCAGCGGGGTAAGGGTATAGTAGCCTCACCCAGCGAGGCACAGAGCGGACAAACCTCCGGCATCCCAAGTCTCCGCGTCCTCCTCGGAGACTGATGTAGTTGAGTAAGGAGGAGAATGTGGTGAGGTGAGGTCGCGATTGGTGGATAAATGGCCCGGTGGGAGTGGCATCATACACGACTTCGGCGGCTCTGCTATAGCCTCAATATTTAAAGCAGCCTCACGGATAACGAAGAACCTCTTCGTCAAGTTAGTGGCAGACGGTCCTCCGCCTCAGGTGCAGCAAGCTACCTCGGTAGACTATGGTGTGATAGGTGTCGCGTTGAGTGATGCTGAAGAGGGTAGCATGGTGCCTGTAGCGATAGCTGGGATAGTAAAGGTTGAGGCAGGAGGCACTATAGCTGCTGGGGAAGCGGTGTGCTCAGACGATAGCGGTAGGGCGGTAGCGCTACCGGATCAAGAAGTGAATGAAGGGGGGACAAGAACCTACACTATCTACTATGCTAAGCGTGCTGGTATAGCGTTGCAGTCAGCGGTAGAAGGGGACCAAATACTGATCTTGCTGAGGTGAAGGCTTCTTGGAAAAGGTTTCTTGGTTAAAAGGTAAGGACATCGATTCACCAGCTCTAAAGAGGTTGAATGAAACCCTCAGCGCAGACAAACCGATTATAAGAGGAGGTAGACTTTGCACAGAGATGTTAAAGGATCTGCGTGAGAAGATGGGGGCGTTAAAACTAAGCGAAACCGTATTTTCAAGCGACATAGCAGTGACGGCTAGTGTGCTCGCGCAGGTCTGGGATGCCGCTATACCGAATCTAATAGGAAGGCAGCTTTGCGTCGTGGTAACAAAGGATGCGCCTACAATAAAGGTGCCGAAGGCTGCGGCTGCAACGGTAGACTGGGTCGCGGAGTCGGGTACTCTCCCTATAACTGAAGAACGCTACAGCTTTGTTACAATAACCGCTAGAAAGAGTGGCGGTAGGGCTGTGATAACCAGAGATATGGTGGAAGACGCCGAGTGGGATGTGATAGACAGGCAGCTGGCTGAGCTAGGCAGAGCCCTAGCGAAATTTGAAAGCGGATACATTATATCAAAACTCATCGAAGACGCTGGAATCCAAGCTGAGGCTCAAACGAGCGGGCAGCTAAAATTTGGTGACATAGCCTCGATGTGGAGCAGGATGGCTGCTAATGATAGAGAACCAGATGTGTTAGCGGTCAACCCCTCCGAATATGCTGACCTTCTAAAAGACCCAGCTGTACAGAACCTCATAGCCTTCTCTGCGCAAGAGTTTAAACCAGGGAATCCAATAGCCTATCTACCCGGCTTAAAGATCTTGGTTTCTTCGTTGGTGCCTCAGGGTACGGCGCTTATGGTTGCTACAAGGTTCGCTGGCGTGCTTTTTGTGCGCAGAGACTATACCATCGAAGAGGTTGATGATGCTATAAACGATCTGGTACACCTACCCGCAACAGCCAGATGGAACTACGCTACAATAGACCCTCTAGCTATTGGGAAGATAACCTCAGCCTAAAAGAAGGGGTGTAGGACTACGCCCCCAACCAAAAGCAAGATAGGCCCTTTCAGCGTGGACAGCGATGTCGCAGAGGTGCTGGAGGAGATCTGGCGTAAGAGGGTTAAAGAAGCAAATGAAAAAGGTGAGAAGATCCCCTCCTTCAGCCAGATAGTGAACGAGGCGCTGAAACAGTGGGTTCTTTGGAGTAGAGAAAAGAACCTTAGATAAGAGAGTGTTGATTTACACTCTCTCCACCGCCTTCTTTTTCTGATTTTGCTCTTAACACCTTGCTCTAGCCCAATTTCCGCTCAACTTTTATAGAGCGTCTAATTACCCAGTTTTGGTGGGTAGTTTGGTTGAAGTAGTTATTACAAGCGCTGTTAGAACAGCTATTGGTAACTTCGGTGGCTCCTTGAAAGATGTGCCTTTGAGTAGGCTCGGTGCGATAGTGATTCACGAAGCTTTGAAGCGGGCAAATCTTAGACCAATAGTAAGCGAGAGTACGCAAACTTTGGCTCCCAGCGTCTTTAGAGGTACTGGCTTAACAGAGCTTGAGAAGCAGTATTATCAGTGGAGTGAAGACAGCATACCAATCCAGATCGACGAAGTAATTATGGGTAACGTGCTCCAAGGAGGTCAAGGTCAGAACCCAGCGAGGCAGGCTGCGATCTACGCTGGTATACCCAAAGAAACACCAGCATTCACCATAAATATGGTCTGCGCCTCTGGCTTAAAAGCGATCGCGCTAGCTGCTCAAGCGATTGCTACTGGTGAAGCTGAGATAGTTGTAGCGGGTGGGTTTGAGAACATGAGCAGTGCCCCATACGCCCTACCTAAGGCCAGATGGGGGTATAGGATGGATATAAACGCCTACGGTCAGATTCTGGACCTCATGGTCTATGATGGGCTTTGGGAGATCTTTTACGGCTATCACATGGGGATAACCGCTGAGAACATAGCTGAAAAATATGGTATAACCAGAGAGGAGCAAGATAAGCTAGGTTTTCTGAGCCACCAGCGGGCAAGAGCGGCTATAAAAGCAGGATTATTTAAAGAAGAGATCGTACCAGTAGAAATACCCCAAAAGAAGGGTCCTCCAATCATATTCGACACAGACGAGCGACCCATGGACACTACCCTCGAGAAGATGGCTGCGCTACCACCTGTGTTCAAGAAGGATGGAACGGTGACAGCTGGTAACGCTTGTGGGATAAACGATGCGGCAGCCGCTGTTGTGCTGATGAGGCGGGAGAAGGCTGAAGAGCTAGGTCTGCCGATCTTAGGAATTATAAGATCTTACGCCTCAGGTGGTGTAGACCCAGCCTACATGGGTTTAGGACCTATACCTGCTGTCAGGAAGACTTTACTGAAAGCTGGGCTTGAGGTTAAAGATCTTGATGTGATAGAGTTGAATGAGGCATTCGCAGCCCAGGCCATAGCCTGCATAAGAGAGCTCAACTTTGATCTTGAGAAGACCAACCCTCTTGGTAGCGGTATCGCTCTAGGTCACCCGATAGGCGCTACTGGAGCTAGGCAAGTAGTTACTATGCTGCATCATATGAAAAGAATGGGTCTAAGGCGTGGTCTTGTAACCATGTGTGTGGGCGGCGGTCAAGGGATGGCTATGGTAATCGAGAGACCATAACATCTTTACCCGTTCGCTACATGAGGGTTGTGGTTAATATGTCTGTAGGCATTAAAAAGGTTGGTATAGTTGGAGCGGGGGTCATGGGCGCCCAGATCGCCGAGATAATGGCGCTGAATGGTTTTGAGGTGAAGACGAGACATAGAACAGAAGAATCAAAGCAGCGAGCATTATCCGATATAAGAAAGATTCTGAACGACCTACTTGAATACCAAAAAACCAGAGCTGACAGGGAGATAAAGAGGGCTGAGCAGACACTAGGAATACAGCTTTCAGAAGAGCAGAAGGCTGTAGTTAGAGAAAAGCTGAAGCCTCAGTTAGATGAAGCAGCAATAGAGCAGATATATCAACGCATACACCCTACACTAAACCTAGAAGACTTCAATGACGTAGATTTGGTCATAGAATCTGTAGTCGAGGATATTAATGTTAAAAAAGAGGTATTCAATAAGCTCGATGAAATCACACCGAGCCACACAATATTAGCATCTAACACATCCACAATCATGATTAGCGAACTAGCATCAGCAACAAAGAGGCCTGATAAAGTTATAGGCATCCACTTCTTTAACCCCCCAACACTCCTACCTCTGATAGAAGTGATCCCTGGCTTAGAGACGAGCCAAGAGACGATCGATACTGTGATGAACTTCTGCAGATCTCTAAAGAATCATAGGTCAAACATGCAGCCTATCATCGTTAAAGATATACCCGGCTTCCTTGTGAACCGCATACTTCTGGCTATGCTTAACGAAGCCTTCGCTTTATACGAGGAGGGTGTTGCCTCTATGAAAGATATCGACCTAGCGATGAAGAGTGGTGCTGGTATGCCGATGGGTCCGTTTGAGCTCGCCGATCTGATAGGGATAGATGTGCTCTACCACATGGATCAAAGCATCAAGAGTATGCAGGGTGGTAATACGATGCCGAAGCCTGTCCACATACTCCGTAAGATGGTCGCTGCGGGTAGGCTTGGCAGAAAGAGTAAGAGGGGCTTCTACGAATATCAGTAAGGCTTTGATGCAGAAGGTAGGCGTAGTTCTGCACCTCGCTAAGAGCGGCAGACTGATAGTCAAAGCCAGTGTTACCGATATTAAAGTCGGCACGGTACTCTACGACGTGAAAGGGAAGAGAGTTGCGAAGGTAATGGAGGTCTTTGGGCCTGTTAAAGAACCTTACCTCTCTTGTATTCCACTAACCGATAGAGTTAAGAAGCTCGAGGGGCAAGAAGTATATACCCAACAAGCCGAGGGAGAGAAATGAGTAGCAGTTTAGATGAATTTTTGAGATGCAAGATTTGTGGGGGAAGGTTAATAGGTGATTTAGAGCGTGGTGAAGCCTTCTGCTCCCTCTGCGGTTCAGTCTTAGATGAGCGGCTTGTAGATCTAGGCCCTGAGTGGAAGGCTATAGATTATGAAGAGAAGGAGAAGAAGGTGAGGGTAGGCTCACCTATAACACCAAGGTTCCACGACTATGGATTAGGCAGCGAAATTGAGCGCACCCAAGATTATGATCAGAAGAATAAGTCGCTTAGGGTCTGGCAGAAGCGTCTAAGAACGTCCACACCTGAGGAGAGGAACCTAGCGCAAGCGTTGTCCAAGATCAATGATCTTTGTGAAAGTTTAAAGATGCCTCCCGTTGTCGCTGAAACCGCCTCCCGTATATATCGGCACCTACTAAAGAAGGGTGTTGTGAAGAGCAAGTGTATGGCAAAGGTGACAGCAGCTATACTCTACTTTTCAGCAAAGCTCCACGGGGTTGAAAGAAGCGTTAAGGAGTTTTCCGAAGCAGCGGGGGTTGATGTGAAGGCGATCAACAAATACTATAGGCTGATCGCTTCAGAAGCCCATGTGGAGCATCCACCTCTACCTACTGTTGAGAAGCAGATAGCGAGGCTTGCAAACCTTATGAAGGTTAGTGCGAAGACCGAAAGGTTAGCGCTACAGCTCTATAAAGCGACGAAGTCTGCAATTATCCAAGACGGTAAGTCGCCTAGTGGTCTAGCAGCCGCATACATCTACATCGCTTCTGTTATGAACAGCGAAAATATACCCCAACGTGAGGTGGCAGCGGTAGCCGACATTACGGATGTTACGGTTAGGCACAGATATAGAGAGATACTGGAGAACTTTGTCATTAAGCAGACACTTAAACCCTTAAAGGGTGCTGCGTAAGCGGGTTGTAAAAACGCACTTTGAGGAAGATCATCGACCTAAGGAGCGATACAGTAACCCTACCGACTGAAGAGATGCTTGAGGCCATAAGAAACGCCCGTCTAGGTGATGATGGGTTTGGAGAAGACCCTACGGTCAACGAACTAGAAGCCCTAGCGGCAAAGAAGATGGGTAAAGAAGCCGCTTTACTCGTCCCAAGCGGAACGCAAGGAAATCTGGTTTCTATACTTTCCCATACGAAGCGTGGTGATGAGGTGATTCTAGAGGCTGACGCACACATCTACCATTATGAGCTAGGAGGACTATCTGCTATAGCAGGTGTTCTGCCGAGGCTCGTCAAGGGTGAGATGGGTGTACCAGCGCCTGAAGATATCGAGGAGGCCATTCGCCCTCTAGACCCCATCTTCCCTAAAACCACGCTCCTATGCTTGGAGAACACACATAATTTAGCAGGAGGCACTTGTATGACGCCTTCACAGACCCGAAAGCTCTGTGAGGTCGCTGCAAAACACGGGCTTAATGTGCATCTCGACGGTGCACGCATATTTAACGCTGCGGTAGCGCTTGGTGTAGATGTAAGGGAACTGGTTGCTCCTGTGGATTCGGTTATGTTCTGCCTTTCGAAGGGTCTTAGTGCACCTGTAGGCTCGCTCGTTGTAGGGTCTAGCTCTTTCATAGACAGGGCTCGTAGGATGCGGAAGATGCTGGGCGGTGGGATGAGGCAAGCTGGCATTATAGCTGCAGCTGGTTTAGTCGCGCTTGAGAAGATGGTTGATAGGTTGAGAGAGGATCATGCTAATGCCCGCTTGTTAGCCGAAGGTTTAGCAAAGATAGATGGCATAAAGATAGATCTCAGGAGGGTTCAAACCAACATAGTTATGTTTGATGTCTCAGATTTGGGTCTCTCAGGCAGAGAATTTGTAGAGATGCTCTTAAACTACGGTGTGAAGGCTCTCACATTAAGAGGGAACGTGATCCGTATGGTTACACATCGAGGCATCGTTAGAGAGGATATCCTCGAAACTTTGGACGCTGTGAACGAAATCTGCAGAAAAAAGTTGATATAAAACTCCTCACCTATTCTAATCTATCCTAAGACCAACTACCACAGTCTAAACGGGATGTGCTATGACACAGCAAGAAGACGGCAAAGAAGAGAAAGGTCTTGACCTCACTTCCAGAGTGTATAAGCTAGTCGTAGAGCACGGTAAAGAGGGGATTCTTCAGAGTGAACTATGGAAGAAACTTAATCTAACTAGCAGAGACGGGTCAAGGTTAGCGATAAGGCTTGAGAGGAGGGGGCTTGTAAAGAGGGAGCGTGTCCTTGATAATGGAAGATGGACCTATAAACTGACACCTCTACGCCTACCGATTCAGATAAAATCGATAGAGCAAGCACCCTGCATAACCTGTGGCTTAGAGAGTAAATGCGCACCTAACGGTGTAGTCACACCTTACACCTGTGAAAAGCTTACAGAGTGGGTTCGGCAAGATTACATAGCCAGCACCCAAGGCAACCTAGCGAACCAGTAGAAGGTGTTTATCGGTAGTTGAAGTTAAGAGAAGCCAAAAGAGACCTATATCGGCGCCTCGCAGCAGCCCAAGGCTACAGAAGCCGAGCAGCTTTCAAGCTAATACAGATAGACAAACGCTACCACATCTTTCAAGAAGGCGATAAAGTCTTAGACCTAGGAGCAGCACCAGGAGGTTGGCTTCAAGTGGCTTCTGAAAGAGTCGGCGTAGAGGGGCTCGTCGTTGGTGTGGATCTAAAAAGCATTAAGCCTGTTGCTGAGAACGTCGTGACTCTAAAGATGGATGTCTTCAGCGAAGATCTAGTTGACGCTGTTAAAACATATACTAGGGGTTTGGTTGATGTTGTACTCTCAGACCTCTCACCAAATGTGTCTGGCATCTGGGACCTCGACCACATTAGGCAGATTGAGTTGACAAAAAGGGTCATCTCGCTGATGCCCCATCTACTAAAACCTTCTGGTTCAGCGGTGCTGAAGGTCTTTGACGGGGAGGAGCTTCAGATCGTACGCTCTCAGTTAAAGAAGATCTTTGAGAAGGTAGACATAACGAAGCCACCAGCAAGCAGAGGGCAGAGCAGCGAACTCTACTTTGTATGCAAAGGCTACAGACCTGAGCAAGACCTACTTCAGACTTAAAACAGCCTCCTCAACCTCTCTCTTTGGCGCATCGGTCCTCACACCCTTTGGGTCAAATACGGTTCTAGCAGCCCTAAACCCCCTAGCCCTAAGTGAGCCTATAATGTCTTTGACCGCTGGTGTCGCTACCTTCAGCCGCTCAGCCAACCTATCCACAGTATAATAGGTTGGTGGAAGATCGCATTCCTCTAAGGCTATTGTGAGGATATTATCCTCAAGCTTAGGGCGCTCTGCTTTCAGCCTCGAAGCGGCTTCGAGAATACTCCTTGAAAAGAGTGCGCCAACCCAAAGAGGACCCGCGCTTTGCATCTTCGCCCCACAGGTTGGGCAGAGTTCTCTTCGCTCTCCGCTTTCTCTGTAACCACAGCCGCTACATTGGTTTATGTACCCTATCTTCTCTAAGTTCTCATCCGCTTTCGAGGCGCCGCTCTCCAACGTGAAGTATACTCTTATATAATGTCTACTCGCATGCGCAAACACAGGAGTTATACCAGCGTTTATGCTCATTGCTTGTCTCGCAGCTGCGCTGAGGAGGAGCCTAGCACCAACCTCATTACCGTATTCACACCGCATAGAGAGCCCGCCATACCTTCTTAACGCTATTTTAGGGTATACTCCACATAATACTGCTGTGTCTGTTGCCGTGAGGGAAATTAAGCCACCTCGCTTAACCGCCCTTAGAGCAGATGGCAGATAAGGTAGAGGAGAGCCAAAAGGGTCAATGTCTACAATATCGAAGCGGCTTCCTGGCGTTGAATGCTCAGCTAAAAAGACCAGCGCATCTTTAGTTGTAAAGACACATCTCTCCGACACACCGTTTAACTCCGCCGCCTTCTTGGCGAGCTCAATCGCCTTAGGGTTCAAATCGTTAAGGTAGACTCGATTTATCTTCTGGCATTCTTTAGCCACTCGAAGCCCCCTTGCACCAACACCAGAAAGCGCATCAGCAAAGGTTACATCAAAACCAAGTAGAGTACCATAGGCGCTGTAAATCTTCAGCGAGACATCCCTACTCAGCTTAGCTGCAGGGTTGTAGAAGGCTGGTAGTTTTGCTGGGATTTTGCTGAATACGCTCGATTTCGGAGCTAAGATTATTGTGTCGCCTTCTCTAACTTTTACTACCTCAGTTTCAGATATCAAGCGAGCCTATCGCCTCTCCCACCAATTACTTACTGGGTTTAGGCTGCTGCCCTCCTCTTACTCTGCGTAGGGCTTCGGCTAACTCATAGATTACTTTAGTCTTCTTCTCCTTCTTCTCTATCGCTATATACCCAGATTGTATATGGCTCCTTTTAGGGTGCCGGGCTTGAAACGGCTTAGGCGTATAGCCGAGGAGAGAGGCTGCTTGGCAGAGTTCATCTAGTGTAGGTGACTTAACCGCCTTATCTAGGGGCACTCTTCTACCCTCAGATCTAGATAGGGTTGAGTTGAAATAATCCAACCATATTATCAGGTGATCGTATTCCTTCAACTTTTCACAAGCACAGCGTTTACAACACCGTCTTGCCCGGGTCTAGATGTAACCCTAGCCAACCCCAACTCAGTCTTTATGATCGTCCCCTTGGTTATCACTTGCCTACGCTCATAGTCTTTGTTAGCTGGGTTCTTAGCCACACCAAGTATCTTTACACGCACAACCTTATTCGAATCATCAACAACGTTGGCGTACTGAACACTCTTCGCAGCAACCTTAATATTCCCACCCCTGACTCGGCGGATCACAATTTCGTCTTCACCTATTGTGGTCTCTGCTGGGTATCGGTCTCGCTCGTATGCTCTCCTTGAGCGCGCTGGTTTCCTTCTACCGCCTGTAATCTTCCTCTTAAGTAGGTTCTCTACCGCCTTCACCATGCTCCTCCCACAGCAGACAAGACTCTCCTAATTTAGGATATAAAAGGTTGTAGGGTTCTTGCTAGATCGGCTTCATAGCCTTCGCTTGGAGCTCTTTTTTAAGCTGCTCTACATCTGTGCTTAGGCCGAAGTATTCTGCGAAGGCTGGTGTGGTTCGGTAAACCTTCGTCTTCCCCGATGGTTCTCCTTCTATGAACCCCATCTGCTCGAGCTGCTTTATATGCTGATAGACCTGTGGTCCACGCTTCTCAGCCAGCTCCTGTGATGTGATCGGTTGGAAGAACGCTATGTATGAGAGCGTCTTTAGAACTGAGTGTGAGAGAAGCGGTTTCATAGAGAAACGCTTCGCAACCCTAGCAAACTGAGGCTTCAGCTGCATCGCAAACCTGTTCCCCGAGTATTCAACTATCTGTATAGCGTGCTCAGATGAGTTATAAGACTGCATAAGGGAGCGCGCCAGTTTGATCGCCTTCCTCTTAGAAGTAAATCCAGCAGCTTTGGCGAGCTCCTCAGCAGATAGGGGTCTGCCAGACACATAGAGTGCTGCTTCGATCCTAGCCTTAGCTTCCGCTTCGTCAGACAACCACAGCTGCACCGCTAATTAACAGATCTTCCTCGAGCTGCTCTAAAAAGACTACGCCATCAGACGCTAGAAAGAGTAGGAAGATGAATACCCTCGCAGCCTCGACCCCGCTCTTACCCTTGACCAGCGTTGAGAAGAGGATGGGTCCGCTCTTTAACATCTCAAGCAGCGAAGCCTTGAATGGCTCAAGGCTCTCTCTAAGTCGGTTTATGAATTGGTCGATCTCAACCACTGGCTCTCTACTTACAGGTTTTGGCCGCTCAGGTTCGGCTTGGGTTGTGATCTCCTCTATCAGCCTCTGCAGGGCTGCTATCAGATCCTCAACAGATGTTGTGTGTAGCTCGTACCTTATGGGCATCGATAGTATGAATGGTATGTCGCCTATATCTACTGGCCTCTTCTCTTCGCTCATTCTTTCGATGAGAAAGAGCGTTTCGACCTTTAGGCGGTATATTAGTGCTGAGGATAAGGCTGCTGAGCCGCAGAGCCGAAGATCCAAACTCTCCAGCTTAGATATGAAGTTAAGGAAGAGGTTTAAGAGGTATGCTATATCAACCCTCCAAGGCTTCTGCTTCCTTATAAGATCTGGATTAACTAGTATGTTAAGCGGCTCCTTTGCTATCGCTTCTTTACTCAACTCTTAGCAGCCACCTCTATACTCGGCCTATACCTAACTACATTCGACACACCCTTAACCATGTATACACCATATACCGTGTCGGCTTTCGCTAAGAATGTATCTCTTAGTGAGATTGCAATTATCTGGGCCTTCTCAGCCCTCTCCTTCAGCAGAGCCGCGACCTTCTCAGCGTTAACAGCATCTAAGTGAGCATCGATCTCATCAAATAGGTAGAAGGGTGAGGGGTAGACCGCTTGTATCGCAAGTATAAACGAGACCGCCGCAACCGTCTTCTCACCCCCACTAACCGTGCTCGACTCTCTAGGTAGTTTGTTGGGGAACTGAGTCATCAAGAATACTCCACTACCAAAGATGTCATCGGGGTTCTCGATTTCAAGCCAAGCTGAGCCGCCGGTGAGCTTCGAGAAGACCGTGCGTAGCTCCCGATCTATCTTCTCGAAGGTGTTCATAAAGACTCTCTTCTTCTCAGCCTCAACCTTTTCGATGAACTCAATGATCTTATCCCTTTCGACTTCAAGCTGGTTTCTTCGTTCTGAGAGGTTTTTGTAACCCACATAAGCCTCTTTGTACTGAGTGTCTGCTAGAAGGTTGACTTGCCTCCTGAGCTCCTCATACTCCTCAATCAGCTCCTTCAGCAGCTCATCCACACCATCAAAATACTCTAGTGGATCGGTGTAGCCGTAGATCGAGAGCTCACTAAGATACCTATTCTCAGCATCGGCGAGCATCTCTAGGTTTCTGTTATTCAGCAGAAGTTCTTTCTCAACGACGCTGATAGAGCGCCGCAGCGCCTCTTCTTGAGATCTAAGATGCTTGAGCTTGCTCTCATACTCCTCTATTATGGCCCTACTTTGCTTCGACTGCTGAAGTAGAGTAGCCTCCTCCCCTCTAAGAGCTTGAAGCTCTTGTGATATGGTTCTCAGCCTCTCTTCAGAAGATTTTATGAGCGCGTCTAGCTCCGCTGCCTCGTTTGAACATTTTTGCAGCTTCTGCTCTAAGTCTTGTATGCTCGGCATTAGCCTATACTCTAAATCACTCTTCTTCTTCGCTAATGCTGTTAGATGCTCTCTGATCTGAGCTGCCAGATCTTCTACAATCTTCTGCTTTGCTGTGATTTCTTCAGCGGCTGCTCTCTCCTCTTCTGTAGGGATCTTTGACGAAAGTTCTTTTACCCTTTCATCGATTGTCTTTAGCATCGACTCTACTCTCCCGATGGTTTGGAGCTTTCTCTCTATCCGCCTACGTATCGCTTCGATCCTCTGTTCCTCTACCGCGATTCTTCGCTTAACCTTATTCCCGAGCTTAGTGTACCTTTTTACGGCTTTTGAGAGGGCTGCTGCCTCAGCCTCTATCCGCTCAACTTTGATCTTCTTCTTAATCTCCTCATCTTTAAGTCGAGCTAACTCTTTATCGAGAGCTGCTAAACCGGCTTTACGCTTCTTAATCATCTCTCTTAAGGCTTGTAGGGCTTTAGCGACCTCCTCCTTACCCGATTTATCACCCAGCATAGTAGATAGAGCCTCTAGCCTATCTGAGAATCCTATCGTGAAGCCTCTACACATGGGTTCAAACAATAAGCCTTGTGGAGTTACAGCGCGTAGCCCTTGTTGTGAAGCTAAGTAAGCGTATCTAGGTGACTCCGCCAAAACCACATCTCCCAATATAAAGTTAACCAAACCTCTGAAGCTAGGGTCACAATCTACATACTCCACTAACGCTCCTAAGATCCCTTCAAAGATAGGAGGCTTTACCGCCTCGGACTCTGCAACCTCTGCTAGAGGTATGAGTTTAAGCCTCTTAACCTTGAGTTTTTTAGCGACCTCCGCCACCTTCAGCATCGCCTTAACATCAGCTACTACAAGCGCATCACACCAGTAACCAGCAGCGGCCAAGATCGCAGGTTTATACTCCTCTTTAAAAGAGATCAGATCCCTAAACCTACCAATTACCCCTTCTACCGCCCCATCCTTTGCTGCTTGGATCAGAAGGTTGACAGCCACCTCTTCTGGAGCAATCTTTTCCAAGGTTGAGTGCTGTGTGTCGAGTTGTAGGAGCTTCTTGCTAGCTCTCTCCAGCACCTCTAAAGCCGCTTCGACCTCCTTCCCGATAGCTTCCCTCCTTTTTGCAAGCGCCTCAGCCTCCTCTTTTAATTGAGTTAGAGCCTTTTCTTCGCTCTCTTTAAACTGAAGGATCTGGTTTAAGTTCCGCTCGAGGTTGCTGAGCGTCTCTAAGAAGCTTGCTGACCTCTCCTTTATGCTCTTCAGATTCTCTTCAAGTATATTCATCTTTTGCTTATCCAACTCAACCTGCGCCCTTAGCTCGGCTAAGCGGGCTGTAAGCCTACTCTGCCCAAGCCTTAACCTCTCGATTCTGCCGTTTAGTGTTTGTATTACTTGCTGCAGCCTTTCTCTCCCCTTCTGTAAATGGGTTATGCCCTTCTCCAGAGCAGCTTTTTCACCCTCAAGCGCCTTCAGCTTCTGCTCATCTTCTTTGATCTGCTCCTCTAACGCCTCTTTTTCAGCAAGTAGGGTTTGCCTCTCCTCTCTTAATCTAGGCAGAGTCTCCTCTAACTCAAGAAGTCTGTGCGATGCCTTCGCCTTCTCGCTTCTAACCCTCTCCTCCTCATAAAGAAGCTTACCTATCTGAGACTGCAGCTCTACAAGTCTTCCACCCGATGAGTCGACCACTGTTGTTAGGAAGTTCTTCTTCTCCTCCTCCACTCTCGCTATCTCAGCCTTAAGATCATTCAGCCTACCGTTAAGCTCCTGAAGCCTAGCTGAGTTCTCTCTGGCTTTAGCCTCCTCTTCTTTCTTCCTCTTTCTAGCCAAGGCTATATTTCTTGAGGCTATCAGCGCTTTAACCCATCTTATCTCATCTTCAAGGTGCCTCAGCCGAAGCTGATCATTCCTCTCACCCTCTAGAGAATACACCCTTTGCTCTATCTCACCTATACGCGCCATAGCGACCTGCAGCTTCATATCTGCCTCTTGAAGCTGCTTGAGTGCTTCAGCCTTCTTCGCGTCAAAAGGTGATACCCCAGCAATATCCTCTATTAGCCTCCTCTTCTCATCAGGGAGCATTTCTGAGATGTGCATAACCATTCCTTGAGGGACTATATTGAACCCTTCACGGGTGATTAACGCTAAGTCAAGTATCTCGGTAACAACGTTTCGCGTAGTCCTCTTGCCGTTCAGATAATATACACTTTCACCCTTCTGATCCATCTCCCTCGTAATTGTGACGGTCTCTGAGTCGATGGGGATGGATTTGTCGCTGTTATCGAAGACCACCGTAACCCTCGTAGAAGGAGGCCTGGTTTCGCCCCCGTCATATACCAAGGAGGATAGTTTATTGACTCTGAGTGCTTTGGGGCTGTTTTCGCCTAACGCGAAGAGTATAGCATCTATTATATTGCTCTTCCCCCCTCCATTGGGGCCTGTTATCGCCGTTAGCCCTCGTTCAAATTTTAAAGAGAGGGTCTTCTCACCAAAAGACTTGAAGCCTCTGATCTCAAGCCTCTTTATGAAAGCCATCGTTGCCCTCGGTCTTCTAACTCTTGTCGTTGTAATGGGGATTTAAGTGTGTTGGCTAATTTCTGCTTCACCTTTTGGTTTGAATAAGTAAAGTCCGAGTGATTGTCTTCTTCAGTAGAAACTCAAGAAGGTCTTCTAAACTCTATTGTGGATCAAACCTTTTATCCTACTTTGCGTAGATGGGTTTAGTGCTCTGATTTGAAAGAAGAGGTGCCCCTTAACTTAGCCTTACGCCTTATGCATCCAAGACCCACTGTGTTGGTGAGCTGCGCCTACGCTGGCAAACCTAATATCATAACCTTAGCTTGGTCGACACCCCTCTCCCATAACCCACCTCTCTTAGGAATATCGGTTGGGTTGGAGCGCCACAGCCACGACATCATAGCGAAATCTGGGGAGTTTGTGGTCAACATACCTACAATAGACCTAATCAAGCAAACCATATTCTGCGGCGAGCACTCGGGGCGCGTGGTTGATAAGTTTAAGGAAACGAAGCTAACTCCCATACCGTCTCTGAAGGTTAGCGCCCCCTCTATTCTGGAGTGTGTAGCGCACCTTGAGTGTAAAGTTGTGCAAAGCATCCGCACAGGAGACCACACATTCTTCGTAGGCGAGGTGGTAGCGGCAAGAGTTAACCGTGGTCTGTTCAAGAATACCTTCGACCCCGCTAAGATTCAGATAATACTGCACCTAGGAAGCAGAGGCTTCACCACAAACGAACCCAAGTTAATGACTAGCGACTCGTGAAGGTAAGGGGTTAGAGGAAGCTACGTGTCGTAAGGCTACAGTGCAACAGCTATCCAAACTTTAATGACTAACACCTCTTCCTGGTCAACCTTCCAATTCTCTATATGAGATTCATAGGCACGAAGGAGGCTTATAACCCTAAACCTATCCGCCTTTCAATTCTTTATGTAAGATTCACGCAATAGAGAGGTGTGAAACATGACCATCTCTTTTCTTTCAATTCTCTATGTGAGATTCGTGGGCACGTAGATGCCTCTCAGCCTTCTCGCGGTACTCAGCTGCTTTCAATTCTCTATGTGAGATTCAAGAGGATGGTTGCCTTCGTTAAGCAGATGGCTAACCTCTTTCAATTCTCTATGTGAGATTCTCCGTTGGAGGGCTCTTGGTATCTCAAATAAGTTTGTCTTTCAATTCCCTATGTGAGATTCTGCTTATCGTAGCCCCCGAACACGGTTATCCGATTCTTCATCTTTCAATTCTCTATGTGAGATTCAGGAGATCACAAAGGTTCTGACCTGGACGTGCCCAAGATGCGCTTTCAATTCTCTATGTGAGATTCACGCTTCGAAGTTGAGGAAGCTTCTGAGGCGGTTTATGAGGCTTTCAATTCTCTATGTGAGATTCTCAAAACTAGGAACCTTGATACCAGCTTCTCAGGCAACTTCTTTCAATTCTCTATGTGAGATTCCACAACAAGTTCAAGCGCTGGTAGCAGGATTGAATAATCCACGCTTTCAATTCTCTATGTGAGATTCCGAAATAATTGAAAGCCTACAGGAAATAACTGATACTCAACTTTCAATTCTCTATGTGAGATTCCCTGTAAAATAGATCCACGTAGCGGTTGTAGGAATGTTTGCTTTCAATTCTCTATGTGAGATTCTCAGCTAAAGTACGGTAGGTATGTCTATCAACCGCTAGAACTTTCAATTCTCTATGTGAGATTCCGTGAACAAAACGGGAATGATCTATGATGTAATAGATGAAGCTTTCAATTCTCTATGTGAGATTCCGACACCTTTTCTCGCCTATTTTATAGGTTTAGGGCTTGATTTAAACCTTTCTAAACCCACTTTATCCGCTACCCCCCAACTTGCACCAGAGTATATAAAGGGGTAGCGGCTTGGTAATTTCATGCTATTCAAATTTATGTTTGGAGAGGTTTATGAGTGGTAGGGGTGGCTTGCTCGATCTAAGATAGTTATGTTTGAGGCGCCACTACAATTGTCCAACATTATGGTATTTTGAACGGAGTAGCGTGGTAGGGTTTAAACAGCCGGTCTCTAAGCCAACATCAACTCAGCTTCATCCAAACATATCATCTTTTGGACTCAAGAAAGATAGCCCTAAATAGAGAGCGCCTTAGGCTAAAGGTGGGTTGAAAGAATTAAGGGTTCTTCAGATCGGGTTAGGCGCCATAGGGTTAGAGATCGCTAAACTCGCATCAAAGAAGAGCGGATTGAAGATATTGGGCGCATCAGATCTAGTAAAACATGTTGGTGAAGACCTTGGAGCCGTCTTAGGGTGTGAGGTGATGGGTGTTAAGGTCGTTTCAGATTATCGGGAGGCTCTTAAAGAATCGAAACCAGATCTGATTCTACACGCAACCTCCTCCTATCTGCAAGATGTGTATGAGCAGATAGTGGACTGCGTAAAAGAGGGGGCAAACGTAATCTCCACCTGCGAAGAATTATCTTACCCATTCTACAAGCACCCCGATTTGGCGAAGAACCTCGACCACATAGCGAAGAAGAACAGAGTCCGCATACTCGGTACAGGAATAAACCCAGGCTTCCTTATGGATACCCTAGTCATATTTCTCACGGCGGTCTGCCAAGAAGTTGAAGGCATAGTTGTTGAGCGTGTGATCGACGCATCACACCGAAGGCAAGCCTTTCAGAGGAAGATTGGTGTAGCGCTTACTGAAGAAGAGTTTACATCCAAGATCGAGGGGAAAGAGATATCGGGGCACGTGGGGCTTGAGGAATCCATAGCGATGATATGCGACGCCCTAGGTTGGAGGCTTCAGCGTATAGAGGCTGAGCAGCCTAAACCCATATTAGCATCTAAGCAGGTAAGCAGCCCATATTACACAGTACCAGCGGGTAGGGTCGCTGGGCTGGAGCAGACAGCAAGAGGATACGTGGATAGAGAAGCGCGAATAACCCTACTCTTCAAAGCCTACATCGGAGCAGAGGAATACGACCACATACACATCAGAGGCACACCAGAAGTTAACCAGATGATAAAGCCAGCCATACAAGGAGATAAGGCGACAGCAGCCATCGTAGTGAACTCTATCTGGCCCCTCCTAAAGACCAAACCGGGGCTTAAGACCATGAGGGATCTACAACCCCTATCCTACAAGTGAGGCGGAAAGGGAGGATGGTGATCTCTATCTATCCGATAACTGGGTTAGGCGAAATCAGAGAAGGTATTAGGTTAGGTGAAGCCATAGCTGAAGCGTTAGCGAAGAACAACCTAACCGTCTTGAAAGGCGATATAATAGTGGTCACCTCAAAAGCGGTTTCAAAGGCAGAGGGTAGGCTCGTCAGACTCGATGAGGTAAAGCCATCACAAAAAGCGGTGAAGCTAGCACGACGCTTAAATAAAGATCCTAGAATCGTTGAGCTGATTCTAAAAGAGAGTAGGAGGGTCTTGAGGGTTGAGCGCGGCATAATAATAACAAGGACCAAGCATGGGATAGTCTGCGCCAACTCCGGAGTAGACCAATCTAATGTGCCCGAAGGATACGCAGCCCTCCTACCTAAAGACCCAGATCGCTCGGCTGAGAAGATAGCTGAGCAGATAGAGGCGAGGACTGGTGTGAAGCCGGCTGTGATAATAACCGACACATATGGCAGACCTTGGCGCAGAGGGCAGGTTCAGTTCGCTATAGGCGTTTACGGGCTTAACCCCATCTTAGATTACAGAGGCAAACCAGATACGTATGGTAGGGTGTTGAAGGTCACTGAGATAGCGGTCGCTGACGAGCTCGCTTCAGCAGCTGAGCTCGTGATGGGTAAGACGAAGATGTGCCCAGCCGCCCTTATAAGAGGGTACGAATATGAGGTTGGGTTTGTGGGTGCTAAGTATCTCATAAGACCGCTGAAGGAAGACCTATTCAAATAAGATTTTATTGAACAGTAGGTAAACAGTTGTTGTGCAGAAGTATCGGTGCCCGAGCTGCGGATCTAGGCTCGAGGTGAAGCGAACCTACGATGGTAGAGCACTATTCTACTGCACAAGATGCGATTTAAAACACATACTCGGCACCAGAGGCAAGAGTGAGGATGAAGAATATCTACAGATGCTCTTAGCCTACGACACAGGGAAGATAGATGTTAGGAAGCCGCTTGAAGATCTGTTAGAGGAGGAGGGGTTTATCCGCAAGAGGGAGGAGATTCAGCGTATAATAAGTGAAGTGGAGAAGAAAGGGTATAGCATCCCAGCTGTAGTTTACGACGCTTTAACATCCAAGCAAGACTATGTGGTAGCGTATAACCTAATAGAGGAGGCTAAACCGAAGCTAGGTGGCGCCCCCACTTCCCTTAACTTACCACAACCTCTGGTGAAGACGCTGGAGCTTATGGGTATAGAGCGCCTCTACAGCTTTCAAGAAGAAGCTATCACGCACATACTCAACGGCGAGGATGTCGTGATCGTGGCACCTACAGGAAGTGGTAAGACGGAGGCCTTTACTTTACCTGTGTTAGCTATGCTCTCAACATTAAGTAGCGAGTTTGGTGGCTTACGTGTAGAGCAGCCTAAGATCAAAGCCCTCTTCATCTACCCAACAAAGGCGCTTGCGCGTGACCAGCTGCAGAAGATTAGATTATTGGCGGATTCTGTCGGTGTCTCCGTTGATGTGTTTGATGGAGATACCCCCAGAAGGGATAGGGAGCGTATCCTACTTGAGCCGCCTCATATAGTGTTGACCAACTTCGACACCATCCACCACCATCTACTACATAGAACCGCTTTCAGCCGGCTGCTCCATACAGTGAAGATACTTGTGGTCGATGAGGTACACGTGTATAAAGGCACCTTTGGCTCAAACGTCCACTTCATAGTGAAGAGGCTTGAGAGACTCACAGGTAGGCTTCAGATAATAGCTGCTTCAGCGACCGTAGCGAACCCAGCAGACTTCTGCAAAACACTCTTTGGACGAAGATTTAGAGTAATTCAAGAGGAGGAGGGAAGGCACGGCATACTACACTTCATCATCCTATTCCCAACTCTGCGAAGCCACCGAGCGCTAGTAGTAGACACTATTAAGAGGCTGTTTAAAGCGGGGTATAAGCCCCTAATCTTCTCGAGCTCACACCTCGGTGCTGAGTTGAACGCTTACTACGCCAAGCGGGAGGGCGTAGATATAGCGGTGCATAGAGCTGGTTTACCTGAGGAGTGGAGGAGGAAGGTTGAGGAGGGCTTCAGAAGAGGCACGATCAAAGCGATCTCAGCAACACCGACCCTAGAATTAGGGTTGGACATAGGCTCAGTCGATGCGGTGGTCTCAGATCTGGTGCCTGTGAATAGGTTGATACAGAGGGCTGGTAGGGCTGGTAGAAGAGGGCAAGAGGCGCTGATCTTCCTACTCCTAAGGGATAACGACCCCATAAGCCAATATTATAGAAACCACCCCGAAGAATACTTTAAGAACATCGAGCAAGCTTACGCAGACCCCTACAACCCAATCGTTGCAGAGAAGCAGATCTTAGCAGCAGCCTTAGACAAACCAATCAAGAGAGGCGAGTTCGAAGCGTATAAGCAGATAATAGATAGTCTCACCTCAAAAGGTCTGCTACGCCCCTTTAAAGATCTACTTAAGCCAGAAACGGCGGCTGCTAGAAGAATCTTAGCAGCATACAACATAAGGGGGAGCGGGGAGAATGTTACAATAATCTTCAACGGTAGGAGGATAGGTGAAAGGTCTCTACCCCAAGCCTTAGACGAGCTACATCCAGAAGCGGTCTATCTACACGCAGGTGTGAGATACCGTAGCAAGGTTTTGATGATCGATGGTGCTAGAAGCTACGCTGAACTCGAAACTTTACCTCAAAACTACCCGTACTTCACGAGGCCGCTTAAGGAAGAGTGGCCGAGAATATTGGGTGTGATCGAGTCGAAGATGGTCTATGGGATGGAGGTTAAGCGGGTTGAGTTGGAGATAGAGAAGAAGGTGATAGGGTACGTGAATGTGGACATCAACAACCCAACGGCTAAGGGTAAGCCAGTGCTCCTACCGCAGCCGGTAACCTACAGGTTCAGCACAAAAGGCATAGTCTTCCGAGCACCAACCCCAGACCAAACTCTTCAAAGGTACGCTGAGCAGAAAGAGTACGCCCTAATGAGCAGCTTCCACGCTACAGAGCACCTAATGATAGAAGCGACCAACCCGATAACAGGCGGTGCAGCAGAAGACATGGGTGGCATAAGCATAGGTGCAACTGGTCTCATCTATATCTACGATGGTGCTGTAGGTGGAAACGGGGCTACAAAAGCCCTTTACGATAGATTTGAGGAGGCGCATAGAAGCGCTCTCGAAATAGTAGAGGGATGTAGGTGTGAATCAGAGACAGGCTGCCCAAGATGCACCTACTCCTA
>Ga0197143_1000808_pt1 | contig 29795 bp, 34 predicted proteins | sample GBS70_MetaG_FD_148603 | JGI IMG/M metagenome (GOLD analysis project Ga0197143, IMG submission 148603) | Sediment microbial communities from Great Boiling Springs, Gerlach, Nevada, United States - GBS 70_MetaG | ecosystem: Environmental > Aquatic > Thermal springs > Hot (42-90C) > Sediment... | reverse complement strand
GTTTATTTATTCTGCGTTACCAACAAGAGACACAACAATTTTTTCACCTTTAATTCTTCAAACATCATTTGGTTTAACACTTGGGAAATTTATTAAATTTAATCCAGAAATGGGCTTTTATATTCCTTTGGAAGGGAAGAGCTCTGCTTTTTACTTTAGTTTTGGTGTTTTTTATATGCCAAGTAGGTAGGAGGTAAATTATGGTTAGGGTTGGAATAAATGGTTTTGGAAGGATAGGAAGAGCGGTTTTCAAAATTGCTCAAAGTTCGAAACTTTTTGAGGTTGTTGCTATAAATGATATAACTGATGCTAAAACGCTTACTCATCTTCTAAGGTACGATTCAGTTTATGGTAAATTTAATGCTGATATAAGAACGAGTAATGATGAAATTATGGTAAATGATAAGAAAATTAAAGTTTTTAGTACAAGTGAGCCATCTCAAATTCCCTGGGAAAATTTGGGAGTGGAAATTGTTATTGAATCATCAGGAAAATTTACAGATAGAGATAGTGCTATTAAGCATTTGAGAGGTTCTGTTAAAAAAGTTATAATAACTGCTCCTGCTAAGAAAGAAGATATTACAATTGTTTTGGGTGTTAATGAAGATAGATATAATCCTAAGGAGCATCATATCATCTCAAATGCTTCTTGTACTACAAATGCTTTTGCCTTAATGGTTAAAGTTTTACATGAGAATTTTGGAATTGAAAGAGGTTTAATGACTACTGTTCATAGTTTTACAAATGATCAAAGAGTTCATGATTTACCACATAAAGATTTAAGAAGGGCAAGAGCTGCAAGCCTAAACATTATACCTACCTCAACTGGTGCTGCTACAACAATTTTTAGAATTTATCCCGAGCTTGAAGGAAAAATTGATGCTATATCTCTAAGAGTCCCTACACCAACTGTTTCAATTGTTGATTTTTCAGCAATATTAAAGAAAGAAGTTAGTAAAGAAGAAGTAAATTCTGCTTTTAAAAACGCACAAAATAAATACATTGGATATACTGATGAACCTCTTGTTTCATCTGATTTTATTGGGGATGAGAGGAGTGTTATAATTGATGGGAGTTTAACGCAAGTAGTAGATAGGAATTTTGTAAAAGTTTTTGGTTGGTACGATAACGAATGGGGTTATTCAAAAAGGATTGTTGATCTAGTAGAATATATTATACAGAGAGGTTTTTAATATGTTAATTACGATTATGAATTTATCAGTTGGTGATTTAATACCTAATTTTGAAGGTTTAGCAACAGATGGTAAAGTTGTATCAAATGAGACAATAAAAGGAAAATGGACTGTTCTATTTTTCTATCCGAAAGCTTTCACGCCTGGATGTACTAATGAAGTCTGTTCAATAAGAGATAATTATTCAAATCTTAAAAAATATGATATAAACATATATGGTATAAGTAGGGATGATTTTGAAACCCAAAAAAAATTCAAAGAAAAGTACAATCTTCCTTATGAATTAATATCTGATAAAGATGGCAAAGTTATAAAAGCATTTAAAGTTGAAGGTCCATTTGGTATGGCTCAAAGAAAAACTTTTATAATTAGTCCAGAAGGTAAAATCGTTTATGTTTTTGATAAAGTAAATACAAAAAATCATGCTAATGAAGTAGAGGAGGTTCTTAAAAAATTGATACCATAGGAATTTTTTTATTTCCATTTGATAAGACTGTTATTTCAAGACCAGGTGCTCGTTTTGCTCCCTTAAAAATAAAAGAATTTTTATTAAAATTAAATTTCAAAAATAAAGATAAAATAAAATTCCTTGAATTAAATTTTGAAAACTACGATACTTACAAAGCTCATAATTTTATAACAAGCTTTATAAATGAAAACAAAAATCATAAATTTTTTATTTTTATAGGTGGTGATCATTCAATAACTTATGCAACTTTTAAAGCACTAAAAAGCATTTATAATAATTTATTTTTAATAAATTTAGATAAACATTTTGATATTAGGGATTGGTCATTGGATAATATATCAAGTGGTTGTTCATTTAGCAGATTATTAGATGAGAACATAATTTCTCCATCTGAATTACTTGAAATAGGAATTCTTGAGTTTTACAATAATGAAAAATTAATAGAAAAATCAAAACATTATGGATTTGAATATATAGGAATGTTAGATTTGAAAAAAAATTTTGATAAATTTTTAGCATTATTAAAAAAGAAAATTGAAAATGTTGAATTTATATATTTAAGTTTTGATATTGATGTTATGGATATTTCAGTATGTCCTGGAAGTAGTGCTAACTCACCATTTGGACTAAATAGTTATGAAGCAGTAAAAATTTTTGATTTAATTTTAGAAACAAAAAAATTAATTGCATTTGATATTGTTGAAGTAAATCCAATTTTTGATTTTGATGATATGACTTCTAAATTTTGTGCTTTTTTAATCGCTTATGTTCTTAATCAACTATAACAATTCTTTTGTTTCCTTTTTCATCAATTATAAAGTTTATTCCTTTTTTAACTTTATTTATTTTTCTTCCTGAGATATCATAAACTGCTTTTTGTTTATTTAACTTTGCTTCTTTAACCAAGCCAGTTTGATTTAAGAAAATAAAATTACCTCTGCTTTTTTCCCAATTTGTAATTACCATATCAAGTGATTTAGAATATCTATAAAAAATTTTAACACTATCCATAGGAACTAAAATTTGTTTTTTTATTGAAACCCAACCATCTTCCTCATTATAAACATAATTACTTGTTATTAAATTTCCATTTACATAAACTCCTAATATCTTATCAATTGGTTTATGTTTCAAAACAAAAACATGATAATTATTTGTAGGAACAAAAAATGTTTCAGATGTATCAATTAAATAACTATTATCTAAATCTGAAAAGAAAATATATTCACTAACAAGAGCATTTCCTATATTAAAAATCCAAGAAGGATTGTTAAAAGTGCCATTTATATTTTCAAAAATAAGGAGTGGATCCCACCATCCACCAACTGCTAAATCAAGATATCCATCATTATTTAAATCTCCAAGTGAAACAGCAGAAGTATAATTTCCAACATTATTTATAATAAAAGGATTTGGATTTAGATTTCCATTATTATTATAGAATATAAGAACATTGCCCATATTAGCAACAACAATATCTAAATAACTATCATTATTTATATCACCAACTGAAACTTGATTTGCCTTACAAATAACATTAGAAGTCCAAGATGGAATACTATCCAAAACTCCATCATTATTCTTATATAACCTACATTTACTATTATAAACCCCAACAAATAAATCTAAATCTCCATCATTATCAACATCAAAAAATTTACCTCCAAATGAATATATACTATCTGACTTCCAATAAGGAAAACTATCTAAGGTATATCCATTTGATAAATAAACCTTTACTTCTTCAGGTGAATTATTATAATCATTACCACAAAAGAAAGCAAAATCAGAAAGTCCATCTCCATTCACATCACCATGAGCAACACCAAAACATCTTACACTATCTGAAATCCAACTTGGAAAGTTATTTAAAATTCCATTATTATTAAGATATAAAACATTAACTTGTTTTATCCAATTTTCATAATAACCACTAAAACCAGCAACTACCAAATCAAAAAATCCATCACCATTTACATCACCAACACTTAAATGTCCAAAATATTGACTATCAGAAGAAAACCAATTTGGTAAATAAAAAGAATTATTATAAAGAACATAATTTTTTTCTCTTTCCATATCATTTCCATTTGAAATAATTATGTCTTTTAAATTATTTTTGTCAAGATCAGTAATATATAGACCTGTTGAATAATAACCCTTTATTGTTTCATAAGAAGGTGAAGATGGATAAGGTATAAAAACAAAAAAAATCATTTTATTTCAAAAAGAAAGCTTCTTAATATCACAACAAAAGGAACAGCAATTAAAAAGCCCCAAAAACCCATTAATGCACTAAAAACAGTAAGCCCCAAAATTATAAAGGTAGGTTCAATTTTAAAGGTTTGGCCCATAATTTTAGGTGTTAGAATTGTTGTTTCAACAATTTGATCAATTATAAAAACAATTGATAGCTTTATAAGGTCATTTATCAAATTATTTGAAGATGCTATTGTAATTAAAACACTAAGGATAATTGTAAATAAGAATCCTATATTTGGAATTAAATTAAAAACACCCGCTATAAATCCAATTAAATGAGCATATTTTAAAGATAAAAGAGAAGATAAACCATATACAATAAACCCAACAATAATTGCTGTTAAAATTTGTGCCCTAAAATATTTTCCTAAGATTGATATAATATATTCAAGTCTTGATATATCAAATTTTTTTGAAAGAATATTTAAAATGTTTTTATAATCTAAAATTAAATAAAATGACAAAATAACCCCGATTGTTAAATAAAATATAATTGATACTGTTGAAGTAATAGCGTTAAGGAAATATGGAATTTTATCTAAATAATTTTTTAATTGATTGAGAATTTCATTTTTTATATCTTGTGGAATGTAATTAAAGTAGCGATAAATATTCTCGTAGAAATTCTGATAGCTTCCAAAGATGTTATAAAATTCTTTTATTAAACTACTTACAAAATAATATCCTAAAATTATAAATAAGCCAAATGTTATAAGAACAAAGATGAATGCTGATATAAATCTTGGAATTTTAAGCTTTTCCAAATAATCAATAATCGGCAAATAAACAATTGTAATAAAAATTGAAATAATGATTGGTATCATAGCATTTGATAGTATTTTTATTAGGACAATAAAAGCAATTACCAAAGAAAATATAAATAGTTCTCTTCTATTTTCTAATTTAAAAGCAATTGAAGATAGAACTGCTAATATAAATCCTGCAAGTAATTTTGAAAATGATAAATATATTGCTATGGCAAGGGTTAAAATTCCAAACCAAAAAATCATTCAATTCTATTTAAATCATTTAGAATTTCATCAACATTTAAATTACTTCCTTTATAATGTTTTCTAATTTTACCTTTACTATCAACAAGACTAATTCTATCAGTATGTGTTATAAAGTAAATACTATCATTATATGGCTCTTTAATTGCAATTACATTAAATTCCTTGATTAAGTTTTCATATTCTTCACCTGTTAGTAATTGCCATTTATTAAAATTTAAATTTCTAATTTTGCCATATTCTTTCAAAATAGATGGTTTGTCTCTTTGAGGATCAAATGAAATTAGAATAAATAATAAATTTTTGTCATTTGTTCTTTTGTCAATTTTCATCATATTTTCAGTAATAAGAGGACAAATGTCAGGACAATGGGTATATATAAATCCTATAATTAGCTTTTTACCTCTGAAATCTTTTGGAAAATTAACAATTATCGAATCTTGATTAAAAAGTTTATAATTCCCTTTTATTTCACTTATAACTGGTAATTTTTGACAAGAAATTAAAAAAATAAGAAAAAATTTTCTCAATCCTTAATTTCCTTAAATCTTTTTCTAATTTCCTTGTCAGACATTTTTCTTATAAAGGTTAAAACCGCTCTCTTAGGTTTATGTTTCTTAATAACTTCTATTTTTTCAATAACAGGGGAGTATATTGGAAATATTCTTTCAACACCTACACCTTGGCTAACTTTCCTAACAGTTATAGTTTTTGTAATACCTTTCCCTTTTATTCTTATAATCATTCCTTCAAATGGTTGAATTCTGGTTTTTTCTTCCCATTTTCTGGTTTTCTGATTAAATCTTGATTCTGTTACTCTAACATGAACCCTAACAATATAACCTGATTTTAATTCTGGAACTTCCTTTAAGAAAGGTTTTTCAATATTATTTATAATCTCTTGCTTGTTCATAAAGCGGGCGACGGGATTTGAACCCGCGACCCCCTGCATGGCAAGCAGGTGCTCTACCACTGAGCTACGCCCGCAAGTTTGAAAATTTTAAAGGATAATTATTATTTTAGTCCCTCAAAGCAAAATAAAATAAATACTTTATAATTTTCAAACTAACGATGAGAATAAATTATAAGTTTCTTGAAGGAATATTTTCAAAGTGGGATTATATAAGAGAACAATTTGAATTTTCAGATGAATTGATAAGCATAGATGAAAAGATTGTTAAAGAAGAATGGAAAACATTTAAATATAAAGGGAATAATGAATATAGAATTGTTTGTGGTGATGGTTCTTATAATACAATTGAATATATTGATAAATATATTATTCTTTCGTCAGGTGTTGGTTTGTTTTTTGATAGTAAAAATAATAGTAGTGAAAATTATACTTATCTTTCATTTGTGTTAGTTATTCCATTTGATATTTTAGTTAGGAAATTTCTTGATGACTTAGCTTCACTAATAATGAGTACCTTAGAACTTAAATCAATATACTTAATAGCAAAAAAAGTTAAACATGATATTGTTTTGATTGATGGAAGTATAAGAAGTTTAATAATTAGATTTGGACCAAGCTATAGTAGTCAAATAGGTCAAAGATGGTTTTATAAGGGAGAGATTGAAGAAAAAGAAATTGAAAAAATTTATGATGAAAATAAAGATGATATATACAATTATGATTTATGGTCATATCACTTAGTTAAAAGTTTTAATAAGGAAAACAAATTTATTTACTTTGCCCATCTTTTATATTATGAGTATTTGAAAGTTCTAAACGATTTATTAACGAATTTTGAAATTATAAGTATTTCAAAGTCTTTTTCTCCTACAACAGGTGAGAAAATTTTTAGTCTTATAGAAAGACCTGATATTATTATTTTTGAAGAATTTACAAAGGAGGTAGGATATAGTAAGAAGGTTAAGTACCTTCAAGAAGATGAATTTTATAAATGGAAATTACCTTTACCTTTTGAACATTTAAAAAAGAAACAAATTTTCTTCTTCTATACAAGGTTTGAAGAAAATCATAGGGTTTATAAAATTGAATTTATAAAGGATAAAGAACAAGAGGAAATCTTAGAGATTATTTATCCTACTATTGTAAGAGGTTATCCAGTTATTTTAAAAATTGCTCATAATGATGCATTAATAACTGATAGTGATGCACAAATTCTTGAGCAATATATAAGAAATGAATTAAAAGGTCAATTAGGAATAAAATTAAGAGAAGAACTTTTATAATTTTCAATTTTTTGTCAAGGTCTCTTTAAATTAGATTCTCACTTACAATAACTGCAATATCAATAACATTAACATTACTATTTTTTCTATTTACACCATCAGAAATCATGATATTACAAAATGGACAAGCAATAGCAATCAAATCAGGATTATTACTTAATAGCTCCTCAGTTCTTTCTATATTTATCTTTTTACCTATTTTTTCCTCCATCCACATTCTGCCACCTCCCGCTCCACAACAAAAACTATTTTTCTTATTCCTTTCAGGCTCAATTAAACTTCCTATATTATTTAAAATTTCTCTTGGCTCTTGAAATATATTATTATGTCTTGAAAGATAACAAGGGTCATGAAATATAATTTTTTGAGCAATTTTATTTACCTTAATTTTACCTTCTCTTATTAAGTCCAAAATAATTTCAGAATGGTGATAAACTTCAAGTTTAATTCCAAAAAATTCATATTCATTTTTTAATGTGTTATAACAATGAGGGCAAATTGTTATAATTTTATTAATGTTGTATTTTTTAAATGTTTGAACATTTTCATAAGCAAGTGTTTGAAATAATAATTCATTTCCAGTTCTTCTTGCACTATCACCTGTACATTTTTCTTCATCTCCAAGAACAGCAAACTTTAAATTAGCTTTATTTAATATATTCACAAGTGCTTTAATAGTTTTTTGACTTTTACTATCATAAACACCAGCACATCCCATCCAGAGTAAATAATCAAAATTATAATTTGGATTCTCCTTTAAAATAATTAAATTTAATTCCTTTGCAAACTTATATCTTTCATTTTTTGGAGCATTCCAAGGATTGAATTGATTTTCCATTCCTCTATAACTATTATTTAATTGTGAAGGATAGTTATTATCTTCTATAAGTGCTCTTCTGTAATTTATTATCAAATCAAGTTGATTAATTCCAACAGGACAAGTATGAACACAAGCTCCACAACTTGTACAAGACCATAAAGCATCTTCACTAACAACTAAACCCAAAACTTTATCCTCTTTATTCTCAATATATTCATAAGCATAATCCCTTGTATCAAGAACTATTTTTTTGGGGTCTAATGGCTTATTAGTTAAATAAGCAGGACAAACACTTGTACATCTTCCACAAATTGTACAAGCATCAACCATTAGAATTTTAAACCAAGGTAAATCATAAATATACTTATAACCTGTTTTTATTTCATCTTCACTAAAATTCTCTTTGTTCATAATTTCAATTAAATTAGTTTCAACATCATGCTTTGCAGAAGGTTGCTTTTGATAAAAAATTAAATTTAATGTAGAGGTGAAAATATGAGAAAGTTTTGAATATGGAATATAAGCAATAAATAACATTGTTGTCCAAGCATGAATATTCCAAAGAATTCTATGAAAGAATAAAATTTGTTCCTTTGAAAAATTATAAAATAAACTTGAAATTAAATAACCTACAAATGAAACTTTCTCAAATTCAGGCTTAAAATAAGCGATTCTTAAACCTTCAATAAGAAATCCCTGAATTGCCAAAATTAGCAATAAAATTAAAATAATGTTGTCTTCAAGAATGTTTCTTAAATAACTTGGTAGAAAAAATAATCTTCTAAATAATGCTAAAATCAAAGCAATTATTAATAAAATACCTGCCAAATCAGAAATAAACGATAAGAACAAATAAAAATCGCCATATATGAATTTAATACCAAAATCCATTTGAATTCCAACAAGAGCGGTTGTAATTGTAAGAATTAGAAAAGACCAAAAAATAGTAATATGTGAAAATATACCAAATTTTCTTTCTGAAACTTTTCTTTGAAATAAAACATTTATTATATAAGACAAAGTATTTATATTTACTTTTGCTCTTTTCCCAATTGACCAAACCTTAAAATGTTTATAAAATCCATAAAAAAAGAAAAACAAAGCAATAAAAAATGTTATGTACATAATTAAAAAATCGACTTCTGAAACATTCCAACCAAAAGGTCTTGTTATTTGCTCCATAATAAAAATTTTAAAGGAGTTAAAATACTAATTGTTAAATTTCCAATTTTCTCTTTTATTACATTAAATCCTTCATATTCAAAATCTGAGAAAATAATAAACTTCCCATCTTCTTTTAAAAATTTCTTTAATGTTTTAACAAGGAATTTATAATTTCCTAATGCTCTTGCTATAATAACATCAAATTTTTCATTTAGTTTTAAGTTTTTATAATCCTCACTTATTACAAAAATTCCACTTAAATTCAATTTCTTTATAACAATTTGTAAAAATGTGCTTTTCTTTTGGCTTCTTTCAATTAAATAAACAACTAAATCATTTCTTATAATTTTAAGAGGAATTCCTACAATACCTCCACCACTACCAACATCCATAATTTTACTATTCTCTTTTATAAACTTTTCAATGTAAATGCTTTGATTTATTATTTCATCAAGGTTAACATTTTTTGAGGTTAAGTTAAGTACTTTGTTATACTTTTTCAAAAATTCCTTGTAAGTAATCAACAATTCTCTCTCTTGCATCGGAGTAATTATATTTTAAAATGTTCTTTTTATAACTTTCTCTATTTTCCATAACTTCAATAATTGCTTCCTTTAGAACATTTATATCTAAATCATCTTCCTTTATCATAATTCCAAAACCTTTATCAACAACTGCTTTTGCATTATAGTATTGATGATTATCTTTTGCTTTTGGATAAGGAAGATAAATTGCTGGAATCCTGAAATAAATAAGCTCACTTATAGCACTTCCACCAGCTCTTGAAATTGCAATATCACTTGCCATATATGGAACACTCATATCTTCAAAAAATTTAAATACTTTTACATTCTTTGGAATGAAAATCTCATTCCACAATTTATCATGGTCTTTTCCTGCAATTAATATAAATTCATAATTTGATAATTTTTCTGCTACTTTAACTACTAATCTATTTATTTTTTTTGAACCTTGACTTCCACCTAAGACTAATACAACTTTTGATTTTTCAGGAATTCTTAAAATTTCTCTTGCCTCTTTTTTAGAAACTTTATTAAATATTCTAACAGGAACACCTGTTACAAATAGATTATCTTTACTTTTAAAATGTTCTTTTGCTTCTTCAAAAGGTAAAAAAACCATTCTTGCATTTTTACTAAAAATTTTAATTACTCTTCCTGGAATAACATTTTCTTCAATTAAATAATATGGTTTTCTAAATAACCATGCCCAAAATAAAGCAGGAAAAGAAGCATATGAACCTGTCGCTATTATCTTAGGCTCAAATAAAACATCTCTAAGAATTTTTATTGTATGAAGTATAAGACTTAATTTATCATGTTTATAATAAACCTTGGCATTAAATTGCTCAAATGCTCTTGTTTGAATTTTAGGACCAATAACAACAATTTTATATTTTAAATTTCTTTCTTTCAATTCTTGAGCAATAGCAATTGCTGGAAATATATGACCTCCTGTTCCACCTGTTATAATTAAATAACAATTTTTATTCATAACTTTCCTCTAAGCTTGGAAAATTTCCACTTTTTACATCATCTATATATCTTTTAACAGCATTTGTAAATAATTCACGGGCATTTAGATATAAACGAACAAATTTTAATTTCTGCTCTGTAAGTCCAATCATATCATGAAATACTAAAACTTGACCATCACAATAAGGACCAGAAGCTATACCAATTGTAGGAATTTTTAATGTTTCAGTTATTCTTTTAGCCAAATTATATGAAACTTTTTCAAGAACAATTGAAAACACACCTGCATCTTCTAAGCTTTTAGCAATATCTAGTAATTTTTCATCTTTAACAAGCTTATATCCATAAACATTAACTCTTTGGGGCATTAATCCAATATGACCCATTACAGGAACACCATAATTAACAAGTTTTTTAACTAATTCTAAAATTTCAAAACCACCTTCAATCTTAACACCATCACAATTCCCCTCTTTTAAAAATCTCATTGCATTTTTAATACCCTCTTCCATAGAAACTTGATAAGACATAAATGGCATATCTCCAATTACTAATGCTCTATTTACAGCTTTTGAAACAATTTTTGAATGATATATCATTTCTTCCATACTAACTGGAATTGTTGTTTTATTTCCTTGGATAACATTTGATAAAGAATCTCCAACAAGAATAATATCTATACCTGCATTATCAAGAATTTGAGCAGTTATGTAATCATAAGCTGTTAATGAAGTAATTTTTTCTTTTCCTTTTTTATTTATAATATCTTCAATTCTCAGTTTTTTCATAAACCCTTTTTAATACCTGATATATAAGCCAAAAGAATAATAACGAAAAATAATAGTGTTGTAATTTTATAACCAAGCTTTTTTGAAAAAGGGATTAAAATAATAGGTAATAAAGCAAAAACATAATGTAAATTAACATTTCTTAGACCTATAATAAGCATTATAATACCTACTATATATTGAAAGAAAAGGATAATATCACCGAACATTCTTATTTTCTTTGAAAAATTTTCATTTAAAAAAGCAATTATAAAAGCGGAAAGATAAATCAGTAACAAAATTCCACCTATAATATGATGAATTGTTGATATTGGCATTTTTAAAAGTTTAAAGCCTAAGGCTCTTTAACTAAGAATCTTGATAATAAATTAACAACTAAAACAAAAACAACAATTAAAAATGATGCAGACCACGCAAGTTTATGCCAATTCTCATAAGGAGACATAGCAAAATTAAATATATTTACAGTCAAGGTAGCCATCGGCTTAAATAAATTTAGTTCAAAAAACATATTATTAAAGCTAGTAAAAAGTAATGGAGCGGTCTCTCCAACAATTCTAGCAAATGATAACAAAATTGAAGTTAAAATACCTGTTCTAACATAGGGCCAAATTATATAGACAGTTACTCTCCATTTTTGTGCACCGAGTGCATAAGCTGCTTCTTTTGTAAAGTTTGGAACTAATTTAAATAATTCATCCAGTGTTTTTAATATAATAGGAATCATAATTATTGAAAGGGCGAGTGAACCACTAATAGCGGAAAATGTTTTGAAAGGTTTTACAAATAAAGCATAAACATAAGCACCTATAACAATTGATGGTGAAGATAACATAACATCATAAATAAATCTTACAAAATTTGATAATTTTGAACTTCTTGAATATTCATTAATATAAGTTGCAGAAAGTATTCCAATCGGAAAAGCTATAATAACTGCAATAATTGTAATAATTAAACTTCCAAAAATAGCATTTCTTAATCCTCCACCTTCTATTCCTGGTGGTCTTGGATCTTCCAAAAAAAATTCCAAATTTATTGATTTTAAACCATTAACTATTACATCCTTTAAGATCCAAAATAAAATAAAAATTCCTAAAAGTGCGAACATTGTTGAAATTAACGTTAAAATTTTATCTAAGATTATCCTTATTCTCATTTTACAAACCTTAGAAGTAAAATCCTTGAAATTAAGAATACAATAAATGATATAAGAAAAAGAACAAAAGCAAGATAAAATAAACTTGAAAGATATATTTCAGTTGTAGCTTCTGTAAACTCATTAGCAAGTGAAGATGCTATTGTAATTGTAGGTTCATATATGTTTTTTGGAATTTTATAAGTATTACCGATTACAAATGTAACAGCCATTGTTTCACCTATTGCCCTGGCTAATCCTAAGATTATACTACCAAAAATTCCTACTTTTACATAAGGAATTAATACATATCTTATAACTTCAAATCTTGTTGAACCGAGAGCATAAGCAGACTCCTTAAAAACAATAGGAACTAATGAAAATAGCTCAACAATTGTAGATGAGATGAAAGGAATAATCATAAATGATAAAATTATACTTGCTGTTAAAAGACCTATTCCAAATGGCTCTCCATTAAAAATTCCAATAAATCCTAAATGCTTAATTAAAAACGGTTCAACTTTATTTTTCATTATAGGAACAAAAACGAAAAGTCCCCAAATCCCATAAATAATACTTGGAATACCTGCTAGTAATTCAATTGCAGTTCTAAAAAAATTCTTTAAAAACTTGGGACATATTTCAGAGATAAAAATTGCAATTCCAAGACTAATCGGAAATGCAAAAATAATAGATAGAATTGATGTCAAAATTGTTCCTATAATTGGAACAAAACCTCCAAACTCTTCCTTAACGGGGTCCCAAGTTTCTTTAAAGAGAAAATTGAATGAAAATTTGTTTATTGAAAGTTTTGCCTCATTATATAGAACAAAAAAAATTGAAATAAAAATCATTATAAATATAATAACTGAAAAAAAACTTATCCCTTTAAATATGTTTTCTGTAATTTCTGGGTTTTTTCTCAAAGGTTTAAATTTTAAAGCTAAAAGGTAGTAAGTCCTTTATAGAAAATTCACCATTCCTTGTAATTATTTTTAGATTATCCGAAAATTCTTTCATTACCTGCCTACAAGCACCACAAGGCATAATATCATAAACTTCTTCATTATTTTGATTTATAGCTACTAAATATAATTCCAAGAGTTCTTTATAACCTTCTGAAATTGCTTTAAATATAGCAACTCTTTCTGCACAAATTGTAAGTCCATAAGAAGCATTCTCTATATTAACACCAAAAAATTCTTTTTTCTCATAACCATTTGAAGCAATTAAAATACAAGCAACCTTATAATTTGAATAAATCGCGTAAGAAAATTTAATATAATTTAAGGCTTTATCAAGCAATTGCTAATTTTCTCTTTTCATACCAGTTTTTAATATAATTTATTATTTCTTCAAGAGGTGTTCCTGGTCCAAAAATTTTATTAACACCTATCTTTTCAAGTTCTATTGCATCTTCCTCAGGGATAATTCCACCACCTATTAGAAGAACATCTTCAAGTCCATTCTCTTTCATAAGTTTTAGAATTTTTGGAAAGTAAGTCATATGAGCACCAGAAAGTATTGATATACCTATTACATCAACATCTTCATCAATTGCCATCTGAACAATTTCTTCTGCTGTTCTGTGTAATCCACTATATACAACTTCCATTCCTGCATCTCTCAAAGCCCTCGCTAATACTTTTGCTCCTCTATCATGACCATCTAAACCAACTTTACCTATAAGGACCTTTATAGGTTTATTCATAAAGTTCTAAAATTATATAGGATGATTTTTTGTTTTGTCCAATTAGTTCTTATTTTTTCCCACCCACCCTTTATAGGTTATTGATTATCAACTACGCATGTTTGGGGAGTGAATTGTTTTACCTAACAATAATTTTTATTAATTTTTCATTATTTCTTACAAAATAAACACCTTTATTTAATTTCACTAAGCCTTTTCCTTTGAAAAGAACTTTACCTGAAACATCATACAAAATTACATTATCCTTGAAATTTATTAATCCATTTGATATAATTGAATTTCTTTCAACAATAGAAGTAGTATAGGATTGCAAGTCAGAAACTTCCCAAAACTTACTTATAATTCTCGTACTAAATGGACCGTTCCACTGAACATAAGAGAATAACGAATCTTTTACATATCCCAAGTTTGGAACCCACCAGATATAATAATCCCTTATTAAGCTATCAGAATAAGGATCAAATCCTAAGTTTCCTACTTGTATCTTAATAAGAGATGACCATATTTTCCCCTTTAACCTTACAAGAATTTTATAAGCACTAAAAGTTCCAGCAGGAACACTAACATTTTCTTGAGATAAAACCTTTGTAGTATCAGAGAACCACCAAAGCGTATCATAGTACTGAGTACTATTGTCACCATCAAAATCACCAACATAAGGTCCAGAAAGCTCTAATCTCCAAGAATTATTTATTGAAAATGGTGTTACAATAGCCTTGATATCAACCTTGTAAGGATCTCCGTTTATATCTTTGCCTATTAAGTAAAGTCTTCTAAGAGTATCAGAAACCTCATAAACCGTATCCTCAAAAATACTACTTCCAGATTGATAATGAGTAGCGGTATAAATCCCCTTTGCTGGATAACTATTGTAAATAAAGGACTGATTTACAATAAGTGTTTCTACTTTTGTAGAATATGAACCACTATTTCCATTAGGAGCAAGTGTGCTATCTATTCTCCATCCGTCATATTTTAAAAATTTATTATCTGTTATCCCAAGATAGTTCAAAGCCTGACCAACAACTAAGCATATCATATTCTAACCTCCTTTTCAGAAGTTTGAAAAAATTTTCATCATTTATAGAAATTATACCAACTTCACTTCTATTTAAAACTTCACCAAGCTGAAATTTAGAATTTTTTATAATTAAAAAACTTTTCCCTAACTTTTTAAAAACTTTTATAAATTTTTCCTTAGATGAAAAATCATAAGTCATAATAATTAATTTTGATTTTTTAATTGATTTCATAACTTGTGTTTTACCTATGCTTAATTTACCTGCTTTATAAGCAAGTCTAATAATATCTTCCATTTTCAAGGGGCTAAAAAGCCCCTAATTCACAAATTTGCTTATTTTTGTAATTTTATCACCCTTAATAGAAATAATATAAATGCCCTTTGGAATATTAAGAGGAATCTCATAAGTTCCTTGTTTTAGTTGATAAGTATTTGAAAAGATAACCCTTCCAGATAAATTGTAAATTTTTATATTTAACTTATCATCAACAGGCATATTTAATTTTAGAATGTTATTTTTAATATCAAACTTAAATGTTAAGTCTGCATATTCTTTTTCAGCCCAGCTTGTTATACTACAGTCTGGTTGATTTGGAGAGCCAAAGAAAGCAAAAATAGCAATAGTGCTATCACCTACATTTAAATTATAAGGTCCAGATGAAACTGAAACTGAAAAATCAGCATTCGTTCCACTTGTTGAACCGCTCGTTCCTGTTATCATACCCCATTTAAATGTCTCATTATATGGCCAGGGACTATGGTTAGCTACCCTTGCACTACCCCAATTTCCAGAAACTAATAGAATACCAACATAGCCTGTAAAATCACTTGAAGACATATAAGCACCACCTTTGATTTGACCGGTATTACAAACGAATGTATTAGCATTATCATTAGAATAATTATTTAAATCAAAATCAGCAAAAATAGCCATATAAGCTCCATTTAAAGCGGAAGAACCTTCGTTTTTAAGTTTATATCTTAAGAATACAAATGGAGAATTTATTTTACCATAAGCAGTAAGATAAGCTTTTATATTCTTAGGAGAAGCAAAGTTTCCATCAGATATAGTTAGTATATATTCTTCATCACCATAATAAGGGCCTCCAAATAAATTACTGCTATATATACCAAATTCTCTCTTTAAATCATTATCATTTGAACTTGAATTATAAAAGTTATCAACAAGATAAGAACTTGAATTGCCAAAAGCAAATGATGCATAATATAAAGCACTTGGAGCATTCTTTGGATATCTAAAACCATTTCCTGGTGATTGAGAGGTATTGGGATAGCCAAGTGATCCATTATCAGGAAGACTTAATAAAACTGTTCCTGTATCTATATCAACAATAGACAATGGTAGAGAGCCAATTGTAATAGAAATGGTATAATTGGTTTGATATGGATTATTTGCTCCATCGTAATAAGTTATTGTAATTTTTAAAGTAGCGGTATCACCTATTTGAGCAGAAGAACTAACCTGGAAAGAAAATAAATCACTTATTGAAGAACCACTTTTGGTTGTATTTGAAGGAACATTACCAAAGTTAATAGTATTATCTGTAATTGAAATTATTGATGGATTAGTAGTAGTTAAATTCGCTATAACATTAAAGGCGTCAGCACCTCCATTATTCTTTATAGAAATATCCAACTGGATAACTTCACCAGGATCTATATATCCATTATTATTAGCATCAATCAGGTTATGACTTAATACAACAATGTTTGGCAGTGTATTAGATGGTGTATAATCAATAGAAAGCTTAGCATCTATTCTTCCCCATCCGCAGTTATTATTAGGCCAGGTACTACCACATCCTGTTGGTCTAACTCTTCCATAATCTGTAATAATTTGATAAATTTGATAATAGTCTAAGGTAGGATTCTTTTCAAGCATTAAAGCAATAACACCAGCAACATGAGGAGCTGCCATAGATGTTCCATTTAAACTTTGAAAACTTCCTCCTGGCCAAGCAGAAGGAACTGAAACACCTGGTGCTGCTATATCAGGTTTAAAGTAATTCCAATCACTTCTTGACCAATATGTTGTATTATTATAAGGACTTGTATTTGGAGCTGGACCCCTACTTGAAAAGCTTGCTACCTGATCAGAGCTATTCGTAGCACCAACAGCTATAACCATAGGATAATCACCAGGACTTCCTACGCTTCCAGCAGAAGGACCACTATTACCTGCTGCAAAAACAGGAACTATATTATTAGCTCTCCAACCATTCCAAATAGCATTCCAAAGCCAGGTATTACCACCTGTCCCTCCCCATGAATTGTTAACTTCTGTAACATTAACACCATTATTAGCCTTTAAATCAGTAAAGTGTTGAACACAGGTAGTAATAGCACTATTTGAACCAGAACCACTTGCATTAAAAGCTTTACAAGATATAATTTTTGCATTAGGAGCAACACCTATATCATTCGTATAGGGACCTAGACCATCACCACCAGTAATTGTTCCAGCGGTATGAGTTCCATGTCCATTATCATCATAAGGATTAGGCTGATTATTAATAGCATCTTTCCAATACGTACTTAATATATCACCACTTAAAGCAGGATGACTAGCATCAACACCAGTATCAATATGGCCTACTATTATACCATTACCTGTATAACCATATAAAATCCAAACACTATCTGCTTTTATTTTCGATATATTCCAAGTAGCAGCGTTTATTTGAGAATTACCTGAATTATCTTTTACAACATGAAAATTATCCCAATCGTAATATATTTTATCTATATCATTTCTATTTGAAAAGAGTCTTTCAAAAGCACCTCTTCTAATTTTGACATATATAGCATTTACTACCCAAAATTGCTTTATATCATAAACATCTGAGGAAGACTTTAAGAACTCAACTAAATCCCTTTGACTGTTGAAATGATAATCTTTGAGGATATTTATTTTTTGAGTTGGAGAAGCCCTTAGATTTTCAGGAAGGATAAGTTGATCTTTTAGAACAATGAACAGTTCAATAGGTTCATTAGGGGGTGTTTTGCTCAAAATATCCCCCAATCTCGGATCTATTTGCAGTGAACTTAAAATAAGGTAAAGCATAACGCCCCAGGGGGGACTTGAACCCCCGACCTATGGCTTAGGAAGCCACCGCTCTATCCAAACTGAGCTACTGGGGCTTTTGAAATTTTAAAGCATAAATTTTTCTTTTTTCATAATCCAAGGAAAAAAACGATTTCCCCATAACAACCCTATCAACATTCATTTTTTTTAATTCGTTTATATTTCCCCAATTTACACCACCATCAATCGTTATTTTAAAATTTAAATTGTTTTTTGTTCTAAAATTAATCAAATAATCAACTTTCCATAAAACTTCTTTAATCATCTCTTGACCTGCAAAACCAGGATTGACAGTCATTATAATAACTTGTTCAACATCATCAATAATAGGTAAAATATATTTTGGATGTGTTTTAGGATTTATTACAATACCAATTTTTAAATTATTTTTTTTAGCAAATTCAATACACTCAAATGCTTCTTCTCCAATTTCAATATGAACATCAACAATATCAGAACTTTTATAAAATTTCTCTATAAATTTTTTAGGGTTTTTTATCATTAAATGACTATCTAACTTTAAGTTTGTAATTTTTCTAATAGCATCAACAATAAATATTCCAAATGTTAAATTATCTACAAAATGTCCATCCATAATATCAAGATGTAAATAATTCAAATTACAATTTTCAACACTTTTAATTTCTTCATAAATTTTTGTCCAATCAGCAGCAATGATTGAAGGTAGAATTTCCAATGTATAAATTAACCTCCTAAGATCATAAGATATAAAATAAAAGTAAAAATCAAAATAATTAGAACAGCATATGTGCTGAGCTTACCATCTTGAACTCCTCTTAAAGCTGAACTTATTAAAGCACTAAGAAAAGCAAAAAGTTTTACAATACCATCTATTACAGAAATATCAAAAACTTTATAAACAATTTCAGAAAGACGTCTTAAGAACCTCAAAATAAACATTTCGTACCAATCTGAAAGAATACCCCATTTTGCATATAAAACCTTATAGATTGCTTTTATAATAAAATTTTCACCAATTGATTTTGGAACAATAGGTTTTTGATACATAAAAAATGCTAAAATTATTCCAAGAATTGCTAAAATCTGAGTAATAAATGATATATTTAAAGTAGGATGTTCATCAAATTTTATATGGGGTAAATAACTTAAAGCATTTTCAAAATACGAATAAATCCAACCTCCTATTATTGAAAATATAGCAAGAACAATCATAGGAATTGTCATAATGTAATTACTTTCATGAGCATGCTCGTAAAGCTTTTCTCCTCTTGGTTTTGTATGAAATACAAGGAAAAATAATCTAAATGTATAAAATGCTGTTAAAATAACACCAAAAAGAACAAGATAAAATATAACTCCATTTGATAAATAAGCATATTCAATAATTTTATCCTTTGAAAAGAAACCGGCAAAAGGGAAAATACCACAAAGTGCCAAGCTTCCAATTAGAAATGTTATCCAAGTTATTTTCATCTTTTTATACAATCCACCCATTAGTCTAATATCAAGATTATCATTTAAAGCATGCATTACAGAACCTGCTCCAAGGAAAAGTAAAGCTTTGAAAAATGCATGTGTCCAAAGATGGAATATCCCTGCCCAATAGGCTCCCAAACCAACACCAACAAACATATACCCAATTTGAGAAATTGTTGAATAAGCAATAATCCTTTTTATATCATTATTAACAAGAGCCATACTTGCTGCTAAAACTGCACTAAAAGCACCAATAAAAGCAACAATAAAACTTGCATCTGGTGATAAAACATATATAGGTGATGACCTTGCTACCATATATACACCAGCTGTAACCATTGTTGCAGCATGAATTAAAGCAGAAACAGGGGTAGGACCTTCCATAGCATCTGGTAGCCATGTATAAAGAGGAAATTGAGCAGACTTACCAGTTGCACCAATAAATAATAGAATTCCTATTAATGTTAAAACTTCTTTGTCTATTAAATTAACATTTTTAAAAACATCACTATAAATAACACTATTGAAGAATGAAAAAATTACAAATATACCAAGTAAAAATCCTGCATCTCCAATTCTATTTACAATAAAAGCCTTATTACCAGCATCAGTGGCTGATTTCCTTTTAAACCAAAATCCAATAAGTAGATAAGAAGCAAGTCCAACTCCTTCCCATCCTACAAACATTAAAGCATAATTATTTGCTAAAACTAATAAAAGCATGCTAAAAACGAAGAAATTAAGATAAGCAAAATATCTTGAATAACTCTCGTCTTTTCTCATATATTCTATTGAATAAAAATGAATCCAAAAAGAGACGAATGATACAACAAATATCATAATTGCTGATAAGTTATCAAGCAATAATCCAAAAGGAATTCTTAATTTATCAAGCAATATCCAATAGAAGTAATTTTTATCATATATGAAATTATTATTACTTAATGCTATAAAGAGCAAGATTGAACTTGAGATAGCGGAAATAAATAACATAAATGTTGCTATATAACCACTAAATCTAAAAATAAACTTACCAAATATACCATTTATAATAAAGCCAAATAGTGGAGCAAGAAGTGTTAAAAGAAGTAAAATATCTATCATAGCTATTTACTCCTTAATGAAAAGAAATCATCTATATTTGTTGTTTGTTTTAATCTATAAAGATTTACAACAATAGCAAGTCCAAGAGCAACTTCGGATGCTGCAATAGCAAGAACAAGAATTGAGAATATCTGACCATCCAAGGTTTTAGTAATATTACCAATAGTAATAAGCAAGAAGTTGGCAGAATTAAGCATAAGTTCAAGACCCATAAGCATAATTATCGTATTTCTTCTAAAAAGCACAGTTAAAACACCAAGAAAAAAGTAAGCTAAACTTATTAAAATAATTAGATATGTTTCATTCATAGTCCGAAAATTTTAAAGTTAATAGTAAAATAACACTTTTAAAATGCTTAAAAAGCTTATTTTTCAAGTGGGTAAAGGCTAAGGTTAGGGGTGGGCAGGGAAAATAAAAAATAATTTTAAAAACCATAAGCTATATGCTTTGTCCAATAAATAGTGATAAGTAGTTGATAATCAATAACTTATGTTATGTTATCTTGAAACCATATAAAAATGAAGTTTTTTTAGTATTGAAGCCCGTTTAATCTATTTCAGCAAAATAAAGATTTAATGAACATTTCAGAATTATTGGACAAGGCATTGGACAAGGCACAAGCTATAAGTTTCAATCTTCTAGAATTTTTGAGCTATTTCTCCTTTTTGTATTTAGTTTCAAAGGTTTCCATTTATTTCCATAAGGGTCTTGTTGCTTGTTAAAAAGCTTTATTGTCCAGGATTCAATATATATTGCTATTCTTTTTAGTAATTTTTTTATTTCTTTTTAAAAGTTTTAATTTTTCAATTATTTCCTTGTCATCAATTTTTATTTCAATCATCTTCCAAACATTTTTATGGTATCTTTCCTTATATAATGGTTCTCCAAAAAATTTTTCATAAGATTCTTTCCAAAATTCAGGTTCATGTCCTCTTTTTCTTATTTCCATTAATGCTTCATATTCTTTTCTTGTGAATTCCTCAATTTCTTCTTTTGTTCTTCCATAAATTGGACTATCATATACTATTGGCTTTTCTTCCTTTTTATCTTTCTTTTTCCTCTTTTCAGGGTGGATGGGGAAAATAAGAACTAATCGTAATTTTAGAATTATTGGACAAGGTATGGAAAGTTTGCTTTGTCCAATAAATAGTGTTAAGTTGTTGATAATCAATAATTTATAAAGATTTTAATGAAATTATTGAAATAATGGGGGATTTAATTGAGGGGCTTCGCCCCCCGATGCCGAAAAATGGGCATTTTAAAGCCAAAGGCTTGAATATAGGGTGGGTAGGGAAAATATAGTAAAATAAATAATTTCAGAATTATTGGACAAGGCAGTTGATAATCAATAATTTATAAAAGTTTTAAGGGGGACGAAGCTTTAAGCCGTAGGCTTGTTCTTTTGGACAACTCATGGAAAGTTTAAAAGTATCCTTTAAAATTTTCAATCTTCAAAAGGAGGTTGAGAAATGAAAATTACAATAAGTGTAATAAAAGCTGATGTAGGAGGTTATGTAGGACATTCATCAACACATCCAAAACTCATAGAAGCATGTGAAGAAAAATTACAATCAGCTAAGGAAAAGGGATTAATTATAGATTACTTTGTTGGCAGAGTTGGTGATGATATAAACCTTATAATGACACATAATTATGGTTCTGATAATGAACAAATTCATAAACTTGCTTGGGAAGCATTCAAGGAAGCTACTAATGTTGCGAAAGAACTAAAATTATATGGAGCAGGGCAAGATTTATTATCAGATGCATTTAGTGGAAATGTTAAAGGAATGGGTCCTGGTGTTGCAGAAATGGAAATAAATGAAAGACCATCTGAGCCAATAATAGTATTTATGGCTGATAAAACATCTCCAAGCGCTTGGAATATACCACTCTATGAAATGTTCGCTAATCCTATGAATACATCAGGATTAGTAATTGATCCTTCAATGCACGAAGGATTTGAATTTGAAGTTTTAGATGTAAAGGAAGGTGAAACTTATAGAATTCCCACACCGGAAGGTTTATATGATTTGTTAGCTTTAATAGGAAGTATTTCAAGATATGTAATTACGAAAGTTTTTAGAAGAAAAGATAAAGAAATTGCAGCTGTTGCTTCAAGCCAAAAGTTATCACTTATAGCAGGAAGATATGTTGGTAAAGACGATCCAGTTATGATTGTAAGAGCTCAAAGTGGATTTCCAGCGGTTGGTGAGATATTAGAACCATTCGCAAAACCATTTATTGTAGAAGGTTGGATGCGTGGTTCTCATATGGGACCATTAATGCCAGTTGCTATGTATCAAAGTAATGTATCAAGATTTGATGGTCCTCCAAGAGTAGTTGCTCTTGGATTTCAAATTTCAAATGGAAAACTAATTGGACCAAGAGACTTATTTGATGATCCTGCATTTGATGAACCAAGAAGAATTGCATACGAAATAGCAAACATAATGAGAAGACAAGGCATATTTGAACCATCAAGATTACCTGAAGAAGAACTTGAATATACAACATTGCCTATGATTATATCAAAATTAAAAGGAAAAGATGTAAAGAAAGTAGAACATTCGGATGTAGATTGAAAATTCCTAAACACATTGCAATTATAATGGATGGCAATGGACGATGGGCTAGGGAAAGAAATCTACCAAGAATAATAGGACATAAAGTAGGTTCTGAATCTGTTAGAGAAATTATTAGAGTTTGCTTAGAATTAGGAATAGAGTATTTAACTTTATATTCATTTTCAACGGAAAATTGGCAAAGACCAGAAGAAGAAATAAAAGGTTTAATGGAATTATTAAAATTCCTATTAAAAAGAGAGGTAGATGAATTGAATAAAAATGGTGTTTCACTTAAAGCAATCGGGAAATTAGATTACTTACCAAATGATGTGAAAAACGAGTTATTTAATGCGATTGAAAAAACAAAAAACAATAATAAATTAAAATTATATTTAGCACTTTCTTATGGTGGAAGACAAGAAATTTTAGATGCAGTTAATAAAATTATAAAATCAAAATTAGAATCTATTGATGAGGAAAATTTTAGAAATTTTCTATATGATCCAACGCTTCCAGATCCAGACTTATTGATTAGAACAAGTGGTGAATATAGAATTTCAAATTTTTTATTATGGCAAATCAGCTATACAGAATTATATTTTACAAATACATTATGGCCAGAATTTAGAAGAGAAGAATTTTTAAGAGTATTAGAGGATTATTCAAAAAGAAAAAGAAAATTTGGAAAAGTAATTTAAAACTATTGATTTATGGCGGACAATACTAAGCTTGATTTTAGGGTAGGTGGTAAAAATATAGTAAAATAAATGGTTTTAGAATTACTAAACAAACTAACATGCAAAAACTTAATAAAGGAGGTTCTAATGGGGGGCAAAGCTTTAATTTATGAAAAATTTTCTGAAACTATTGATTTAATGAGGGCTCCGCCCCCCAATGCCGAAAAATGGGTATTTTAAAGCCGTAGGCTTGAATATAGGGTGGGTGGGGAAAACAAAGAAAAATAAATAATCTTAGAATTATTGGACAAGACAAAATTTAAGTACTTTAAAATTTTCAAACTTGGGCCCGTAGCTCAGGTGGTTAGAGCACTGGATTTTTAATCCAGGGGTCCTGGGTTCGAATCCCAGCGGGCCCATTATGAGATTTATATTTTTTGCTATTATCTTCTTAGCTTGTTCTTCAAGTCCAAAAAAAAGTGAAGAAATTGTTATTGTTGATAGTCTAAAAGTCTCTGGGAAAATATATGTTGATACTTCTATGGAAACTGTTCAAAATTGGACATTATATGCTACTTATGATGGGAAGATAACAATAAATGGTCCAACAATAAATTCAAGTTCAAAAACAATAATATTTGATACAATTAAAATAGGTATTCCAAGTGGTTATGAAAATGGAATAGCTAAATTTTCTGTTAAAGTAAATGGAACAAGGGGAACTCGCTCTTATTTTTGTTCAGGAGGAACACCTGACACCTTTAAAGTAAATTTAAAAGTTTTTGAAAATGTTGAAATATATGCTAATAGTTGTGCTCATAATTAATGAAAATTGTAATAGATACAAGTGTTATAACAAATCCTTATAGCTTTAAGGAAATTTCAAATTCAATAGAAGGTGCTATAAATTGGTTAATTGAAAAATTGAAAAATAATAAAGAAATTAAAGTCTATTTAACACCAAATACATTAAATGAAATTTCAACATTTATTAAAATTCCTGATATATTTCATAAATTTTTTAGGGTTAAAACACCGAATAGATATAAAGTAAAAATTCCGGGAATTGTTTTATATAATTTTTTATTAGAAATGAGAGATAGAATAAATAGAGGTTTAAGAGTTAGTGAAAAAGCTGTTAAGGAGTTTGAAGACAAGGATAAAGCAATAAAGTATTTAAGAGAAAACTATAGAAGAGTAATGAGGGAGGGAATTATTGATTCAAAAGAAGATATAGATACGATTTTACTTGCTATTGAGCAAAAAGCAATATTATCAACAGCGGACGAAGGACAAATTAAATTAGCTATGGATTTAGGAATTGAAATTATTGAACCAAAAAAATTTTATAACCTATTTCTATGAATTACGATATTGCTTATATAATTGTAGAATCAGGAAAAGGTGGAGATGGAATTGTTCATTTTAGAAGGGAAAAGTATGTTCCAAGAGGAGGACCAGATGGTGGAGATGGAGGAGATGGTGGAAATGTTTATATTGTTGGTGATAAAAATTTAACATCATTATTACATTTTAGAAAAAAGAGTTATTTTAAAGCTGGTGATGGTGAAAATGGAAAACCCAAAAATATGAAAGGAAGGAAAGGAAAAGATATTTATATAAAAGTTCCAATTGGAACAGTTATATATAATAGAGAAACAAATGAAAAAATTGGTGAGATATTATATCATAATCAAAAAATTTTAATTGCAAAAGGTGGAAAAGGCGGGAAAGGGAATAGTGCTTTTAAAACACCTGAAAACAGAACACCTCAAATAGCCGAAAAAGGAGAACCTGGAATAAAATTAAAATTGAAATTAGAACTTAAAATTATTGCCGATGTTGGAATTATTGGATTTCCAAATGCTGGCAAATCAACACTTTTAAATGCTATAACAAATGCAAAAAGTAAAGTTGGAGATTATCCATTTACTACGATAATTCCAAATTTAGGTGTTATTTATGATAACTATTATAACAGAATTACAATTATAGATATTCCAGGAATTATTGAAGGAGCAAGTGAAGGAAAAGGTCTTGGAATTGAATTTTTAAGGCATATTGAAAGAGTTAAAATGATGATATTTTTATTAGATCCAACACAAACTTCAATTAATGAGCAATTTTATAAGTTAAAAAATGAAATAATTAAATATAATCCAAAAATTCTTGAAAAACCATTTTTAATCGTTATAAACAAAATTGATATTGTAAATGAAAATGAAATTCCAAATGAAATAGAAGGATATGAAGTTATTAAAATTTCAGCAAAAGAAAAAATAAATTTAGAAAATTTAATTGAGAAAATTAAAGATAGTTTAAAATCCAAAGAATTTTTTATGGAACAATAACTTTTACTCTTATATTGTAATCTTTTTTATCCAATAAATAGTGTTAAGTGATTGATAATCAATAATTTGTAAAAAGTATTTTAAAATTATTTATTTTATGGGGGTTTTAATGGGGAGCGAAGTTATAAGCCTTAGGCTTGAATATAGGGTAGGTGAGAAAAACATAATAAAATAAATAATTTCAGAATTATTGGACAAGGCAAATAAATAGTGTTAAGTCATTTTATTTGATGGGGGTTTTAATAGAGAACTCCACCCCCCGATGTCTAAAAATGGACATTTTAAAGAAGTAAGTATTTGATAATTAATAACTTATATAAATTTTTCTGAAATTATTGATTTTTAAGGGGTTCTAATGGGAGGCGTTAGCCCCCAAGATATAAAATGGGGTATTTTCAAGTCCTAGGCTTGATTCGTAGGGGTGGATGGGTAAAACAAATAAATAATCGTAATTTCAGAATTATTGGACAAAACAAAAGAAAAATGCTTTGTCCAATAAATAGTGTTAAGTTATTGATAATCAATAACTTATGTTATGTTATCTTGAAACCATATAAAAATGAAGTTTTTTTTAGTATTAAAGCTCGTTTCATCTATTTCAGCAAAATAAAGATTTAATGAACATTTCAGAATTATTGGACAAGGCAAAAGAAAAAACATTTTTTCCTTTAAACTTTAAGAATGACTGATTTAATAAAACTATATGAATTACTAAAAGAAAAGATAGAAGAAGAGACTGATAAACTTCTTGTTGATACAATATCAAGAATATATTCTAATGGATATATAAAGAATGAGCAATTTACATTATAGAATTATCAAGGGCGATAGAAGGGAGGATAAAATCATTTGAGGATATGGTAAAATTTGAATTTTCAAATATATGGCAGGAATTAAAGCAATTAAGAGAAACATCTGCTACAAAAGATGATATTAAAATGATTTTAGGACTTTCCATAACTATTATTTCAAGTATTCTAATATTCTTTATTTCTAAAATATTTTTACCTTAAAAATTATCCAAAAACCTTTAAAATTTTAAGAATGACAAAAAGCCCTTTTTCTAATAAAATTTTTAGTGGAAAGTACTTATTAAAAGAAGAAATAGCAACAAGTCCATTATTCCGTGTTTATAAAGGAATTCATCAGTTTTTAAATAAGGAAGTAATTATAAAAATTTTCAGAATTGACATTATTAGAGACCAAAAAGATATTCAAATTCTAAAAGAAACAGCAATAGAAGTTTTGGAACAATTAAGACAAGTTGCAGGACTTGAAGGTCATCCAAATATAAATTGGATACTTGATATTGACAAAGAAATGGATGGAAAAATTCTATACTTTGTAATTGATTACTTACCTGAGGATTTAAGAACATTAATAAAGAAAAAAGGAAAATTGAATTTGGAAGATTCATTTCATATAACAGAAGATATTTTAAATGCATTAGTTTATGCTCATTCACATGGTATCGCTCACAAAAATTTAAAACCTGAAAATATAAGATTTAAAGATAATAATGTAATAATTACTGATTTTGGACTTGGATATATTGCACAAAAAGCAATAAGGAAATTAAAACTTTCAGGATTTTTATCTGCCCCAACTTGGATATCTCCAAGGGTATTAAGAGGTTTAGATATTACACCCTATGAACTTGATTTATACTCTGTTGGAGCATTATTATACTATATGCTAACAGGAAAGCCACCCTACGATGAGGAAGATATTGCTAAAACTCATGCGGAAAAATTATCGAATAGGATTGAACTTCCAAGCGTAATTAATCCAAATATTCCAAAGAAGGTAGAAAAATTCATCTTAAAAGCACTTGAATTAGAAGATGAATTATTTATAAGTGCAAAACAAATGCTTGAAGAATTATATGAAGCATTTTCTGAGATACAAAGTTTTTCTTTATTTGTTGTTAATGAAGTAAGAGACGGGAAGAAAATTAAGCGAGAAGTTCAGATGAATGAAACATTTAATGTAAAGTTAACCGATATTTATGTTCCAATTCTTGTTTCATCGGGAAGTGATAGTGAAGTTATCTTGAAGTTTAGTAATAATTTTGATTTTCTCTTTGATATAAACTTTAATCCAAATATAAATTTTGAAACAAGTTATAAAAATAATGAATTTTTTATTAAATTTCAAACTCCAAAGGATTATTATGGTGTAATTAATTTAAAAATTCAAATAAAAGACAAACTTTTAAATCACCTGTTGAAGAATCCAATTGAAATTCCAATTTTAGTCCTCCCAACAGAGAACATAGAAAAGGAGGTTAAGTTTTAGTGTTTGATAGTACATTAAGGAATTTATTTTTATCACTTTCAAATAATAAAAATTTTGAAAAATTTCTTACGAACTTTAAAATTACAAAAAAATTTGTAAATAGATTTGTAGCAGGTTATGATTTAAATTCCGCTCTTGAAATTTTAAATAAACTAAATAGCCTTAATATAAGAGTTACCTTAGATTATCTTGGAGAAAGTGTTTTAGATAAAAAAGAAGCGGAAAAAACATTTCTTGAATACATGAAGATATTGAAGAATATAAGGGGTGAAAATTCAATATCTGTTAAATTAACAAGTATAGGTCTTGACATTGATGAAAAATTAGCTTATGATTACCTTAAAGAACTTGTTAAAATTTCAAATTTTATAGAAATAGATATGGAAAGTTCAAAATATACACAAATAACAATTGATTTTTATAAAAAACTGAAAACTGAATTTCCAAATAAAAAAATAGCTGTTGCTATTCAATCTTATTTGAAAAGAAGTCTTAATGATGTTAATGAATTACTAAATTATAATCCTATTATTAGACTTGTAAAAGGAGCTTACAAAGAACCAAAAGAAATAGTATATGAAAAAAAAGTTGATGTTGATAAAAATTATATTGAAATTCTAAAATTGCTTCTTGAAAAATCAAATTATACACTTATCGCTACCCATGATGATAAAATTATAAATTTTGTTAAAAATATGAATATAAGTAAAGATAAATTTGAATTTCAAATGCTATATGGTATAAGGTTTGATCTATTATTAAAATTAAAAAATGAAGGTTATAAAACCGCTATTTATCTTCCTTATGGGACGCATTGGTATCCTTACTTTATGAGAAGATTAGCTGAAAGGCCTGCTAATTTAGGGTTTTTAATTAAAAATTTGTTTTCTAAATAATTTAATAGCAATATAAACTTCTATTCTTTCAACTCTTCAACAACTTCAATATCAAAACTTTTAGCAATAT
>Ga0197143_1000806_pt1 | contig 29896 bp, 26 predicted proteins | sample GBS70_MetaG_FD_148603 | JGI IMG/M metagenome (GOLD analysis project Ga0197143, IMG submission 148603) | Sediment microbial communities from Great Boiling Springs, Gerlach, Nevada, United States - GBS 70_MetaG | ecosystem: Environmental > Aquatic > Thermal springs > Hot (42-90C) > Sediment... | reverse complement strand
GGCGAGTTCCGCAAGGCTCACAGGTCGGTATGGGGCAGTGCCTCGCTGCCCCGTGCGCCTGTTGCGGGGCGCCATCGGTCGGGCGGTTGCGTGGCGTATACCGACCAGCCGTTCCAGTTCGCGTTGAACTGCTTCCTGTGAGCAGCCTGCGAAGCAGTGCCACAGCAGCGTGCCATTCTCTTCACGCAAAGAGAGGCTCGGATTGGAATCGTCATGGGCAGGGCAGCACGCCATATAGCTGCCGTCAGGGAGCCTGCGCACCTTGCGCAAGTGAGGTAGAATTAAGTCCAGTGTGAGTCTTTGTGGAGGGTGGCGGCGCGTCATGCGTCGCTCACCTCCTTCACATTTTCAGGCTCCTGCAGCAGTTCGTCCTTCAGCAGCTCTTCTGGCTCCACTTCCAGCACGCGGGCGATACGCTCTATGGTCTTGCGCTTGGAGGGCAAGACACCCCAGTTCTCCCACGCACACACAACGCCCATAGAGACGCCCGCGGCCATAGCCAGCACATAGCGCGGCATACCCCGCGCGCGGCGTATCTGCTCCAGCCGTGTCGGCTTCGAAATAATTCTCCTCATAGTGGCATAGAGTATAATTACAATCACACAAAGGGGGTCTTATATGACGATACAGGCTGAGATAGAACGCCGATTGCGCTTGAAAATACCGCCCTGGCTCTGGCGTGAGTTGGAACGCGCGGGGCTTATCGGCGCGTGGGAACTCGCTGCCGACGCTAAAGAGGAACGCGAAGCACTCGCCGACATACGCAAGTTTATCAAGCACTTTATGCAGCCGAAGGCGCAATCGGGTACGGTTTACTCTACCTCTGCACTGGCGCGTGCGTTCGTGGCTATGCAGGCGCGAGAAATTAGCGAGCAGTTGCCGTTGGTGGAGCAAGACGAGTGGCTCTATCCGCTTCGCGTGCTACGGGAACGGTATTTGCAGGGTGCGTTTATCCCTCTGGAGCAGGTTCCCGATTGGCTCCGCCAGCACCTGACCGACGGAAAGCCACTCCCCTCTACTTGGCTTGCGATTGCTCCGCAAGCCGAGTCACGGGTCTTAGAGGCGATACGCAATCGGCAGCCCGTTGTGCTGGAACATGGAGAGGTTCTCAAGGGAGAGGCGCGTTGTGAAACGCTCCACTATGACAAGGTGTATGCCGTGCGTTTTGACGGGGCACTTTACTGCCTTTGGCAAGCCGTCCAAGCGCTCGTGCGGGTATGTGGCTGGGACGAGCGCGACGCGATAGAGTTTGCGCTCTGCAATCGCATACCGGAGGGATTGGCGATTAAGGTCAAGTTGGAGTGGAACCTGACCTCAGGACTGTCATTTGTCAGTGTGCGTGTGCCTCTTTACCTGAAGCCTGAAGAGGTGGCACAGGTCTACTCGCAAGTGCGTCGTGCGAATAAGAGGAAGGCGCGGTACAAGGGTATAAGCGAGTTCACGGCGCGATTCGTGCGCTTTGTGGAGGCGTATCGCCTGCAGCACCCTCGCGCGAAGTGGAAGGCGATTATCGCCGAGTGGAACCGCCAGCACCCACAGGAGCCGATTAGCGAGAAGCGGGCGCGGAGCCTCATAACGAACTACCCCCGAAGCCTGCGCCTAATCGCCAATCAGGTACAGGTAGAGATAGAGGCGTGGGGCTAATCCCCGCGCCTCTTGCCTACCGCTTCCGAAGATTCCGCAGCGGGCTATGTTGCTGGTGCGCCTGTTTCAGGTCGGCTTCCACCAGAGCCAGATATTGGCGCAGCACCGAATAGTCGCTGTGTCCCATGAGTTGGCGTAGGTGTTCGAGGTCTATGCCGTTGCGTAGGCTCCAAGTGGCGAAGGTTCGCCTGAAAGCGTGCGGTCCGAGGCGGTGTTTCAAGCCTGCGCGTTCGCCTATATCTCTCACCACGCTTTGCAAGCCCTGCTGGGTGAGTGCGCCACACTTGCCCCACCAAAGCGGCGATTCGTCGGTCAAGGTGTAGGGGCAGGTATTCAGGTAGCGTCGAATCGCGAGGCGTACCTCCGCTGAGAGGAACACCACCCGCTGCTTGCCACCCTTGCCCCGAATGAGCAGCACCTCCTGCTTGGCGTCGCCAACGGTCAGATTATGCACCTCGTGAATACGCAGTCCCGTGTCCAGCAGCAGCAAGCACAGTGCCCTATCCCGAAGCCGTAGCCAGTGCTTGCCCTCACAGGCGCGTAGAATTGCCTCCACCTCGTCAGGTGTCAGGGCAGGTTTCACTTTGGCAGGCGGTTTCGGTTTCTCCACCTTCGCAAAGGGGTTATTCGTGGTGAGTTCCTCACGCAAGCACCAGTTCCAGAAGGCGTGCAGGTGGCGGTAGTCTTTGGCGAGGGTGGAGGGGCTGATACCTGATTGCTTGCGCTCTAAGAGGTAGGCACGCACATGGCACGGTTCCACCGCGTCCAGCGTGTCAATCCCCCGAACTTCGAGGTACTCCAGAAAGCGCGAGACGACCTGTCCGTAGACACACACAGTATGCTTCGATTCGGTTTTCAGTGCGACGGTATCGAGCCAGAGATTCAGGCATTCTCTGAGTTCACTGCGGACTTGTACCGTGAAGAGTCCTCTGGCGTTGCGCATAGTTCTCTCCTTGCGCGAGAGGGTGAATGGCGCAACGGGTAGCGGTCTTTGGGTTGTAATGGGGCATATCTTGTGGAGGGGGTGCAGAAAGGGCAGGACGCGGGACTTTGGATCCCGTAGTGGTGGTTCGAATCCACCCCCGGCAGCCACATTGCAGGTCCTTGACCAACTCATGGCTCTATTCTCACTGGGTCACCGATTTGCAAAAGCAGGTAGAGCGTTTCGATGTCGGTATCGTTGAGCGCGATACAACCGAGCGTCCAGTCCCGCCATGTACCGCCGCCGTGTAGCCCAATCGCACCCCCCAGGGGCGTGTCCCAAGGTGGGCATCGACCTGATTGGATCGCTCGGCGAATAGCCTGGGCTTGGCGGCTATCAATTAGCCCTTGACGAACTCCTCGTTCAGCATCCGCGATGGAGGGATAACTTAGCCCCAAGAAGAGGTAGAAGCGCCGGCTTGGGTGCTTTTCACAGATAAAGTAGTCGCCCTCGGGCACTTTGCGGTCGCCTTCGCGTTCCTTGGCACCTTCTGGACGAGCGCTAAGGGCGATTGGGTACTCTGCAAGGAGTGTCTGCCCACTGAACAGCTGGAGCTTTCGTGCGCGTTTGTGTATCACCACACGGCGATTAGGAGGAGGAAAAGGCAAATGATGCTGCTGACACATGGCGCGTGCCCGTGCTTCAACAACCGCCCAGTTAGGCGTGCCATAGGGCAGCCAGTGCAGTTCACGCAGAATCAGCCAGCAGGCAACTGCCATCAGCCCTAAGCCGCCAAGCATTAATCCTAAACGCCTCCTCTGCAGTCCTTGCATGGAAACACCCAGGAGAGTTGGCTATACGGTTCAGCAACTCGCTATTATTGATCGTATGGAGTATACCTTCTCAACGCCATATTTGTATCATCCCGCATCTCTCCTCTCCGTGCGGCAGAATGCATTTATACTCTGTCCCACCTCACCACATCCTCATAGCCTTCGCGTTCCACGATCAGACGGGTGGTGCCGTCGCGCACCAGCACCATCGCGGGGCGGGGATAACGGTTGTAGTGGCTGCTCATTGAGTAGGCGTACGCCCCCGTGGTCAACACCGTTAGCACATCGCCCACCTGCACCTCAGGTAGCATCGCACGCTCTATGATGGGGTCGGTTTCGCAGTGCTTGCCCAGCACCCGATAGAGGCGGTCGTGGGGCATAGAGGCGCGGTTGGCAAGGATGGCAGTGTGGGTTGCACCATACATCTGCGGGCGCGGGTTGTCCGAGAGACCGCCGTCCACAATCAGGTAGGTGTCGGGCATGTTCGGATCGGAGATGGGCACATGCTTGATAGCGCCCACGCGGTAGAGCGTGCTGCCCGCTTCAGCGATGAGCGAGCGTCCCGGCTCGATTATCAGCGCAGGCTCTGGGAAGCGATACCGTTCGCACGCTTCTCGCAGCGCACCTATTAGCCCACGCGCGTACTCCTCGAGGGCAGGTGGGTGGTCGTCAGGCGTATAGCGCACGCTCAGCCCACCGCCCAAGTTGAGATGCGACGCCACAAAGCCCATTTTGCGCCGTATTTCATCGGCAAAGGCGACCATCACCTCCGCAGCCGCCGCAAACGCGCTCAAATCGCTTATCTGCGAGCCGATATGGCAGTGGAATCCCAGCAGTTGGAGGCGTGGCTCGCGTAAAACGCGTTGCACGGCGCGTTGGGCATCGCCGTTCAGCAGATGGAAACCGAACTTGCTGTCGCGCTGACCCGTGCGAATCAACGGGTGTGTCTCCGCCTCCACCTCTGGCGCAACCCGAATCAACACACTTTGCGTTCTGCCCGAAGGCAGCAAGGCACATAGCCGCTCAATCTCGGCGAAATTGTCCAGCACAATCGCCCGAATTCCCGCCTCGATCGCCATTTGCAGCTCCGCTTCGGTCTTGTAGACGCCGTGCAGATAGATGCGATCTGGTGGGAAGCCAGCCTGCAGTGCAGTATAGAGTTCGCCCCCTGATGCTACATCCAGCCCCAACCCCTCCTCACCGACAATCTGGCAGATAGCAAGGTTCAACGCAGCTTTGCCAGCATAGAGAATATCGGTATCCGATTTGAGGGTGCGGAACGCCCGCTGATATGCCTGACATCGCTCTCGGAATGCCAACTCATCCAGCACATAAAGCGGCGTGCCAAATCGCTCCACCAGCCATAGGGCATCGCACCCTCCAATCTCCAAATGCCCCGCGCTATTCACCCGCTGTGTCCCCAGAAAGAACATCATTTCAGTTTACCCAGCATCGTGGAGGGGAAGAATGCGCCTGCACGCGCACCAAGCATTCAGTGCATCCCCCTGATGGAGAGAGCGTCCATCTTGCCATCGGTTGCTTGGCAGTGGGGTACAATAGAACGGGCAGGAAGCCCGCAGGCAAGGAGGAGGGAAGCGTGATAAGCACCAAGTATATCTTTGTGACGGGCGGCGTGGTCAGCTCGATCGGCAAGGGTATCGCCACCGCCAGCCTCGGACGACTTCTGCGCAGCCGCGGTTTCCGTGTCGTGCCCCTCAAAATGGACCCCTACATTAATGTAGACGCAGGCACGATGAATCCGTACCAGCACGGCGAGGTCTTCGTGACCGACGACGGCGCCGAAACCGACCTGGACCTAGGACATTATGAGCGATTCATCGATGTGAACTGCACCCGCAACTCGAACCTGACCACCGGGCGCGTGTACAAGAGCGTGATCGACAAGGAGCGGCGTGGGGAATATCTGGGCGCAACGGTGCAAGTGATCCCCCACATCACCAACGAAATCAAGGAGCATATCCGCTTGGTGGGGCGCGAGCAGAACGCCGATGTGGTGATTGCGGAAGTGGGCGGCACCGTGGGCGATATTGAGGGTCTCCCCTTCCTCGAAGCCATTCGCCAGTTCCGCAAGGATATGGGCGCTGAGAATGTGATGTATGTGCATGTGACACTGATTCCTACCGTCGGACCGTGGAGCGAGTTGAAGACGAAGCCCACCCAGCACAGCGTGATTAAGCTGCGCGAGATTGGCATCACGCCCGATGTGCTGGTGTGCCGTACGAAAGTGCCCCTTTCGGACGAGGTGCGCGATAAGATTGCCCTCTTCACCGATGTGGAGCGCGCTGGCATCATCGAATCGCTCGATGTGCCCACCATCTATGAGGTGCCGCTGCTGTTCGAGGAGGCGGGGTTGGCGGAGCTGGTGCTACGCCGTTTGGGACTGCCCGCACGCGAGCCAGACCTCGAAGCGTGGCAGCAGATGGTCGCGCGCATCAAGAACCCCTCGCACGAATGCACCATCGCCCTCATCGGCAAATACACCGCCAATCGCGACGCCTATATCAGCATCTCGGAAGGGCTGCAGCATGGCGGCATCGCCAACGACGCCCGCGTCAACATCCGCTGGATCGAGTCGAGCGACCTGGAGACGGGTGAGGTGGAGGCAATGCTGAGCGATGTGGATGGCATCTTGGTGGCGCACGGCTTCGGCGCCCGAGGAGTGGAGGGCAAGCTGCGCGCCATCCAGTTCGCTCGCGAGCGGGGCATCCCCTTCTACGGCATTTGCTACGGCATGCAGATGGCGGTGATTGAGTTCGCGCGGAATGTGTGCGGTCTACGCGAGGCGCACACCGAAGAGGTCGACCCGCACACCCCCCATCCTGTGATTCACCTGCTGCCCGAACAGCGTCAGGTGGCGGATAAGGGCGGCACGATGCGACTGGGTGCCTATCCATGCCGCCTGCAACACAACTCACTGGCGGCACGCCTCTACGGGGATACCATCATTTACGAGCGACACCGCCACCGCTACGAGGTGAATAACGAGTACCGCGACCTGCTGGAACGGCACGGGATGGTGTTCTGCGGTGTTTCACCCGATTACCGCCTGGTAGAGATGATCGAGCTGCCCGACCATCCCTTCTTCCTGGCAGGTCAGTTCCACCCGGAGTTCAAGTCGCGCCCGAACCGTCCCCACCCCGTGTTTGTGGGGCTGGTGCGTGCCGCGCTGGAGCGCCGCTACCAGATGGGCTATACCCCCGCCCTCGTGCAGAGTGGCATGCCCAATCCGTGAAAAAAAGCACAAAGTTGCCCCCACCCCTTGACAAGGCTGTCATCGATAGGGTATAATAGGGAGCGACAATTGCAATTGAGTAAAAAGCAAGGATGGAGGCAAGGGATGGGCACTAAGGTGATAAGAGGGATCATGCAAAAACCTCACCCACCGCTCCAACTTCGTTGGGGGGGGTAAATGTCTGCTTGCCCTGATTCCCTTCTGCTTTGTTGCTTTTGGCTATGCAGGCGTTGTCGCGCGTATCAAACCGCAGAGTATTGTTGTTTGTCCTGGCAAACGCGTCACTTGGGAGTGCATCGCTCAAGCTGACTGCGATTGCTCACGCCCGCAGTTTATAGTAGCGATAGCTCCCAAACCGGGGGAGGGCTTGGGCGATGCAGGCGAAGTGGATCCTTCCCCTGTTCCGCCTAATCCACCCGCTCCGGGTGATCCGCCTCCCGAAGATCCCAACGATCCGCCCTATCCATATCCACCAACTCCTCCCCGACCCCCTTCACCACCCGGCGATCCAGGCAAGCCGTGGCCGCCGGGGTATCCCCCTGGAGATCCCGAACCGGGCTGTGAAAACCCGCCTGCTGTCAGTCGCCTAACCTATACTTGGAAAATTGAGCGACAGGAGGATGGTCGCTGGGTGATAGAGCGCGGTCCGGAAGAGGGTGGGGCACGCTGGCCAGAAGATGGCTTTCTCTTCACGGAAGCGCACGCAGGCAAGCGCTTCCGGATAAGCTGCACGGTCAAGGCATTCGGGCGGCTACCTGATGGCACGGAGGTCTCTTGTGGGGAAACCACCGCCTATGCCTTTGCACGGGTGAGGCGACAGGACGAGCTGGCAGTCTCGCTGGAGGCGGAGCCAGAGCCTGCTGGTGTGTGGCAGACAATCAAGATGACGGCAAAAGTGGATTTGGAATGTGGGGGCACGCCGCCCTTTACCTACCGCTGGACATTTGGGGATGACCCGGGCAAGGTGGTGGAGCGTCCCGATCGGAGTGAGTCGGATACAGTTCACTACTTTTATCAGCAGTTATATCGCTATTTAGTAAGGATAGAGGTGGAAGATAGTGAGGGGCGTCGGGGTTCGGCGTCGATGTGGGTGCATGTGGGTTTAGCGGTGCGACTGGGCAGTCCGATGTCGATGTATGTGCCGTTGCGAGAGTATATTCAGGAGGGTCCCGACAGAGATTTAGCTGATCCCAACTGGACACCTGACCAGATAAACTACGAGAGTTATCTGGTAGCAAATGCCCCTCATAAAGCCCATATCGTTTCGGTGGCAGCGCCGGGACAGAAATTGCCTTTTGAATATGAGCATCACAAAAGGCGTCAGTTGCATTTTGTATCTTACCCGCGCGTGGATCCGCTGTGGGGTACGCTGAAAATCCTTTCTCTTCTCCAAGGAGTATCGGCGAGAATGGGAGCGGTGGAGGTCAAGGAGAAGCAGAGTGGCTGGCAGAACGGGTGGGGCTGGCAAGGTATCTGGTGGGTGCCGAATGGTACTTATCTCTGGCCGTTGAATAACCGAGTTAGCAACAGCGATATAGAGGCATACTGGTGGAACTACTGGTCGGCTTCACCGCTTTCGTTTCAAGCGAACACCCTTCACAAGCTGCTGGCAACAGCCAAGCTGGGCTGGATGGAAACTTGGGATATAGCGGCGGTCACCACCCTTTCTACTTCTGTAAGGCTTCGATCTTCTTATGAAAACCATGCGCGAAGAGGCTTTGTATGGTCGATGGAAATTAACCCTTGCACGAATGAGCGTGTCGCTCTTTTGCGGGGAGGGACGACGGATGAGCCTGCTCGCTTAGTGGCGGCAGAAGTCACTGTTGATCATCTGTGGCGGTTGTCCCAAGATGACTATCAGATGCAGGTGGTTACGAGCCATCGCGGGTTGACCCAGGTGGGGATAGTCCAATCAGTGGAGCAGTTTACGAAAGGCTACTTCGACTATGGAGCTGGCGGTCAGTTGTGGTACTATCTGGCATACGAACCGAGCCTACAGTATTGGTTCAGCGTTCGGGGGAATAACTTGGAGCCGATTGTGCAAGCGTTAGATGAAAGGACGATCCATCCGGAGCTTTATCAAGCCTTTCAACGGAATGGCTATACGCTTTCTGGGAATGCTCGTGTAAGGGTGGTGAATAGGGGACAGGAGTGGGACATTTTTGATGGGCAAAATGTCTTTCGGTTGCAGCTGGAACTTGAAGGCGAAAGGCAGGTATTGAAGGTCTATCGGGTCTTGGTGCAGGATTGGTATGCCGAACCACCCCTGTTGGACACTATCTGTTGCCGTAATCCGGATGGCAGTCCGCGCCCCCCTATTACTCACGCTTGGTATGCAGAATTTGGCGCATCGCAGAGTTTTTTATATAATGGGAATGAATATTTCAGCTATTTATTGTTATCTTCATCACCTGTGTTGCCGTCATCGTCTGGCTGGGTGTTGAGAATTGGATACTACGACTCCCCTGCATTTGTGGTGCCTGCATGGGTTGACGACCCAATCAACAATCCAATCAGGCGAGTTCAGAACAACACGCCCAGTCTCCATTTTTACTCGGCGATTGCCGTTCGCACTTTCTTCTTCCCCTTTAGCTATGTGCCAGTGCATCCGCTGGTCACTTGGCGCATCCGTTTCAACGGCGAAGCGCTGAGCTGGAACCCACTCACTTATCCGCAGGGCACTTGGAGGGGAACAGGAGCCCAGCTGGAAGGTGGCAACACCATGCAACAACCGGAAACATTTTTCGGGCCTTACAATGTAAAAATCCAACCCGATTGGAGGAGGTAATGAAGATGAAGTGGATGATAGGCATCGGTTTGGCAGCGTGTCTTGAGCAGCTTGTCTGGGGTCAGCCAGTAGAAGACCTTTCCTCTTTTTCGCGCGAACAGCTGCAGCAGCTTCAGCAGCAGCTCAAGGAGCAAGAAAAGCAGTTGATGTCCTTCTGGATAGATGAGGAGTGGCAAGCAGACGAAGAGATCAAAAAGCATCAAGAGCGTTCGCTGCTTCAAACTAACCTTCCCCAGCCCTCTTTAGCAAACGATATGATGTTAGTACGGATTGTGGGCATTCGGCGTGTGGATGAGGAGGTGCTACGCTATTATCCAGCTTCCCCAAACTGGCTGCCCTACTACGAACTGCATGCCCAAGTAGTGAAATCTTGGATTGATCAGTATGTCGTGGGGATGCCAAAGATAAAGTTGCCTGTGAGGGCAGGGGACATTCTGCATTTGCTGTGGATGGGTTGCAAGCGTGAGAAAGGAGGTGAGCTTGTTCCTGCACCGTCGGTTTGGGAGGTGGGCAAGCAGTATCTCATCACGGGGTATCCTGTGTTTATCAAAGCGCCTTGGGACGAGCATAGACCGCGTTGGATGATAGTGCAGGATAATCCCTCTTGGGACAGGGTTTGGCTGCGAGCAGGGTTAGGTGAGTGTTCCTCCGGCTTCATAGGGCGGGGTTGGAGTTCGGTTAACCACATTACATCTTTTGCCGTGCCAAGCCCAGCTGCATTTGTTTTGCAGGTGCCAAATCGCATAGAAGCTCCCTTTGAGGAGCAGGTGCTGGTGCTGGACGAAGAAGTAGCCTATTATCGTCTCGCTACCCGCGAACAACGCATCCAGTGGGCAAAGCAGCGTGTCCAAAACACCAACTTGCCTCTCTGGAAACGCCAACGCGCCTTACTCTATCTGTACATCGCTTATGACCCCCACTATTACGAAGAAGATAGCAGTCTGTCATACGAGACGCTTCAACAACAGTACCCAAGTGAAGAACCCTTTGTGGTACGGGAGCGTTTGCGTTCGCGCCGCGTGGTGGAGTACCTGACCTACTTGCAAGGGCTGTCGGAGCCGCTACTGCAGGCGTTTGGGTTGCGGATAGTAGACCTACACGGAGGGTTATATATCCATGCGCCTGCAGCAGAGGTGGAGCGTTGGGTGAAGGCAGTAGAACCGTTTCTGGAGACCGACCGTCCTGTAGAAGCGCGGCGGGAGGCTGCTGCTGTGTTAACCCATTTGAGCCAATTAGTTTTTTCTGATGAGCCGAGTGTTCCTCATCAAGTTGCTGCGAAGGAGTCGGACTGGATGTGGTTGCGTTCGTATGCGGAGGCGTTGCAACGCCGTTGGGAGCGGGAGCAAGACAAGGTGGTGCGAGCGCGTTTGGCGAAGGCGTGGGCGATGCTTTTGAGCCAAGAGGTTCGCCGTCAGCTGGATCGGGTTGAGAAGCGGCTGCGGGAGTTGGGCGGGCAGTAGAGGGTGCTGTTGTCCTACCCCGCTCTGCCCAGATGGTTGTTTCTTCCCCAAGTGCAATTTTACACTTCACTCCTCATTTTGCCCCTACCAATCCGTGAAAAAAAGCACAAAGTTGCCCCCACCCCTTGACAAAGCTGTCATGGATAGGGTATAGTCTATAGGCGTAGACGGTAGGTAGCAACATCATATTGCAGGGAAGATGCTTAGCATGGCTAACTTTGTGAGGGAAATCACAAATTTGCGGCTGGGGCTAAATGGCACGCAACCCACAGCTGGGGAAGCGTGTTCACCAGCGCGTTGCTATGCCTATAGGGCGAGGTTAGAGCGATGGCACAGGTCTTCAAGCGCTACCATAACACGGTCGCGCGTGCGACCATTGGCGGTGGATTGCTGGCATTAATGGCGCTGATATTCGGCGGTTCCAGTATCACGCGCTCGCCCTGGTGGACCCGAGCGGGGGAGCCGCCTGATCAGCCCGTCCCCTTCAGCCATAAGCACCACGCCGAGGAGTTGGGCATCGACTGCCGCTATTGCCACTGGTCGGTTACGAAGTCGGCGCACGCAGGTATCCCGCCTGCCGAAGTGTGCATGACTTGCCACTCCCAAATCTGGACCAACAGTCCCTTGCTTCAGATTGTCCGCGACACCTACCAGCAAGACAAGCCCATCGTCTGGAACAAGGTGAATGACCTACCTGAATTTGTCTACTTCGACCACAGCATCCATGTGAACAAGGGTATCGGCTGCAACGAGTGCCACGCGGGCATCGAAAAGATGCAGCTCACGGCGAAATCGCAACCCTTCTCGATGTGGTTCTGCCTCAATTGCCATCGCAACCCCGAACAGTATATCCGCCCCAAAGGCGAAGTGTTCAATATGTATTACAAGGTTCCGCGCACAGCCGAGGAGATGCGTGCCCTGTTAGAGAAGCACGGCATCCCGTGGAACGGTCAGCTGCCGCGCAATCAGCAGGAGCTGGGAGCGCTGCTGGTCAAGCACTACAACATTCACAAGGAGCAGCTGAGCGACTGCTCCATTTGCCATCGGTAGGATGAGGCACGGCTATGGAGAGAGAGCGCGACCCGATGTTCTGGCGAAGCCTGAATGAGCGATATGCGAATAAGCGTCAGCTGCCCCTGTATCGGGAGCAGCTGGCGCGTGAGTTTCCGCCGGAGGCGGCACCCCACAGCGACCTGGTGAGCCGCCGCCAGTTTCTGAAGCTGATGGGTGCGTCGCTGGCGATGGCAGGGCTATCGGCATGCGGCTACAAGCCCCAGGGACCCGTGATTGCACGCGCCAAAATCCCCGAAGAGGCGCTGCCGGGCGAATCGCTTTACTATGCGACCGCCGTCACTCTAAGTGGCTATGCCAAAGGGGTGCTGGCACGCGTCTATGAGGGACGCCCCATCAAACTGGAGGGCAACGAACTCCACCCTGCCAGCCTCGGCAGCACCGACGCCTTCACGCAAGCCGAGATTCTCAACCTCTATGACCCCGACCGCTCCCAGAACTTGCTAAAGTTCGGGCAGATTCAGCCCTGGCAGGCGTTCACCAGCGAGCTGATGCAGCAACTTGCCATCCAGCAGGCAAAGAAGGGTAGCGGCGTTCGCCTGCTGACGGGCATCATCACCTCGCCCACCCTTGCCGACCAAATCCAAACATTCCTGAAAGCCTACCCGCAAGCCAAATGGTATCAGTGGGAAGCCGTCAACCACGATAATGTGTACGAGGGCACACGGTTGGCTTTCGGGGAATGGCTGAACCCCATCTATCGGGTAAGGCAGGCGAAGGTGATTCTTGCGCTGGACAGCGATTTTCTCTATCTGGGACCGGCGGCGGTGCGCTATGCCCGCGAGTTTGCGGATGGGCGGCGCGTGCGCGAGAACCAGCGCGAGATGAACCGCCTCTATGTGGCGGAGCCGATGCCCACCGTCACGGGCTTCAGCGCCGACCATCGGCTGCCCATCCACTCCAGTCGCATCGGCTTGCTGGCACTGGCTATCGCGCAGGCAGTGGGTGCATCTGTGCAGGTGGAAGCCGCAGGTGAATTGACCCCCGATGAGCGCAAATGGGCGGAAGCGGTCGCACGCGACCTGATGGCACACAGAGGCGAAAGTCTGGTGATAGTGGGCGAGGCGCAGCCGCCCACCGTGCATGCAATCGCGCACGCCATCAACGCCACGCTGGGCAATCTGGGCAAGACGGTGGTCTTCACCGCGCCTCCCGAAGCGAAGCCCACCCTCTGCACCAACGATATCCGCACCTTGGCGAAGGAGATCGAAGCGGGGCAGGTCGAAGTGCTGATTATGCTGGGTACAAACCCCGCCTATGATGCGCCTGCCGACCTGAATTTCGCTGAGCTAATCCCCAAAGTGCCCTTCAGCGTGCATCTGAGTCGCTACACCGACGAGACCTCCGCCCTGTGCGTGTGGCATGTGCCCGAAAGCCATCCCTTTGAGACTTGGGGCGATGCGCGAGCGTTCGATGGCACCGTCTCGATTCAGCAGCCGCTTCTGTACCCCCTTTATGCCAACACGCGCTCCGCGCTGGAGCTGATGGCAACCATCAACGGGCAAGGCGGTAAGCAGCCGTTCGAACTGGTGCAAAGCTACTGGAAAGGGCGCAATCTTGTGCCCGCAGCTCAGTTCGACGCCTTCTGGCGCAAGAGCGTGCATGACGGCATAGTGCCGCGCACCGCGCTTCCCATCAAAAGCGTGGCACTCCGATTGCAGCCGTTGCCGCCGCTACCAGAGGCGGGGCAGGGTTTCGAAATCCGTTTCGCGCCCGATCCAACCCTCTATGACGGACGCTTTGCCAACAATACCTGGCTGCAGGAGCTGCCCAAGCCCGTGAGCCGAATCTGCTGGGACAATGTGGCGTTCATGAGCCTGAAGACGGCACAAGAATTGGGCGTCGTGGGCACGGAGTCGGTCGCTTTGGTGCATGATAGTGCGCCGCTGGTGCAGATTCGGGTGAATGGGCGCACGCTGGTCGCCGCCGCTTACCCCATTCCAGGTCATGTGGACAACGCCATCACGCTCCATCTGGGCTATGGGCGCACGCGAGCAGGCAGCAACGGCTCCGGCACCGGCTTCAACGCCTATACCCTCCGCAGCAGCGACGCCATGTGGTTCGCCCGCGGCGTGGAGGTGGTCACCACCGGGCAACGCTACACAATTGCTCGTACCGAAGAGCATCACCTTATCCAACATGGACAGCTCGACAGCACGCACCATCGCCCGATTATGCTGGTGGGCACGCTGCAGGAGTTTAAGGAAGACCCCCACCTCGAAAAGCATCGACATGGGCACGCCAAAAACGGCGAGCTTCCCTCGATGTACAGGGGTTTCAAGTATGACCGCTATCAGAATCCCCAAAACTATCGCTATGCGTGGGCGATGGTGATAGACCCCACCGTTTGCATCGGCTGCGGCGCGTGCGTGATTGCCTGTCAAGCGGAGAACAATATCCCCGTGGTGGGCAAGCAGGAGGTGGTGCGCCAGCGTGAGATGCACTGGCTGCGCATCGACCGCTACTTCAAGGGACCAGTGGAGAACCCGCGCACCTACCAACTGCCTGTGCCCTGCATGCATTGCGAGAATGCCCCATGCGAATTGGTCTGCCCCGTCGCTGCCACCGTGCATAGCGAAGAGGGGCTGAACCAGATGGTCTATAATCGCTGTGTGGGCACGCGCTACTGCTCCAATAACTGCCCCTATAAAGTGCGTCGCTTCAACTACTACCGATACACCTATTACAAGCAACCGGTGCTGCACCTCCTGCAGAACCCTGATGTGACGGTGCGCGGGCGCGGCGTGATAGAGAAATGCACCTACTGCGTGCAGCGCATCAATCATGCCCGCATCCAAGCGAAGAAGGAGAATCGGCGCATTCGCGACGGCGAGATTATCCCCGCGTGTCAGCAAGCATGCCCGACCAAAGCAATAGTGTTCGGCGACATCAACGACCCCGACAGTGAAGTGAGCCGTCTGCGCCGGGAACCTCACCTGTTTGCGATGCTGGAGGAGCTGAACACGAAGCCGCGCACCACCTATCTGGCGCGATTGGAGAACCCGAATCCCGAATTGAGTGCGGAGGCACACGATGCAGCAAGCCATTAGAGCGCAAGCGGTTCAGGAAGCGCCCCTGTTTGAGGGCGAGCAGACTTATGAGCGCATCACGGCGCAGATTGGGGACATCCCCTTCGAAAAGCACCCCATCGGCTGGACTGTGGCGTTTGGGCTGGGGTTTGCTGGCACTACGCTGCTGATTTTCGCCATCGCTGTGCTGTTGCTGATTGGACTAGGTATTTGGGGCATCAACCAGCCAGTGGCGTGGGGCTTTGCCATCATCAACTTCGTCTGGTGGATTGGAATCGGGCACGCAGGCACGCTCATCTCCGCCATCCTGCTGCTGATGCGTCAAGCGTGGCGCATGTCGATCAACCGCTTTGCTGAAGCGATGACCATCTTTGCGGTGATGTGTGCGGGGCTGTTCCCGCTAATCCACACAGGGCGTCCCTGGGTCGCCTACTGGCTCTTACCGCTTCCGAACTGGCTGGCGATGTGGCCGCAGTTCCGCAGTCCCCTGGAGTGGGATGTGTTCGCCGTCTCCACCTATTTCACGGTCTCGGTGCTGTTCTGGTACATGGGGCTGATCCCCGACTTGGCGGCGGTGCGCGATCGGGCGAAGAGCCAGCTGGCGAAGGTGATTAACGGCATCCTCTCGTGGGGCTGGCGCAACTCCGCCATTCACTGGATGCGGTTCGAAAGCGCGTACCTGCTACTCGCCGGTCTCTCCACGCCACTGGTGCTGTCAGTTCACTCGGTGGTGAGCCTCGACTTCGCCATCTCCATCGTGCCCGGCTGGCATGTCACCATCTTTCCGCCCTACTTCGTGGCAGGCGCCATCTATTCGGGCTTCGCAATGGTGCTGACCTTGGTTATCCCCTTCCGTATCCTCTATCCCAAGCTGCGCGAATATATCACCATGCACCACATCGACATGATGGCGAAGGTGATGCTCGCCACAGGGTTGATAGTGTTCTATGGCTATATGATGGAAGCGTTCTTCGGCTTCTATAGCGCGAATCTGTTCGAGAAATATATGATTACAAATCGTATGACGGGTCCCTACTGGCCCGTGTATTGGGCGCTCATCTTTTGCAACGGGATTGTTATTCAGGCGCTCTGGTTCCCGAAGGTGCGCCACAATCTCTTCTGGCTGTTTATCATCTCCCTGATTGTAAACATAGGCATGTGGCTGGAGCGGTTCGTGATTGTGGTGACGAGCCTGCATCGCGACTTCACACCGTCAGGTTGGGGCATGTACGGTCCCACCTTCTGGGATTGGGCGACCTACATTGGCACGCTGGGCTTCTTCGTGATGATGATGTTCATCTTTGCGCGATTTGTGCCGATGCTGGCGATGGCAGAGTTGAAGGACTTGTGGTATCGGCTGTACGGGCATCGGGGTGGTCATAATGGGCATGCTCCAGCGAAGGAACCAACCCATGCACCCACATCGGGAGGAGGTGCATAAGCGATGGCACATGTGGCGACCACGACGCAGCCGTATGGGATTATGGCGGAGTTCGATTCGCCAGAGGCATTAATCGAGGCAGCGCGACGAACCCGCTTGGAGGGCTATCGTCGCTTCGACTGCTACACGCCGTTTCCCATCCACGGCTTGACCGATGCGATGGGCGTGCGCGAGGCGAAGGTGCCGTGGACGGTGTTCATTTGCGGCTTGATTGGCGCGCTGTTCGGCTTTGGGCTGCAGGTATACACCAGCGCCATCGATTACCCGCTGAATGTGGGTGGGCGCGACCTGATTAGCTGGCCCTATTTTATCCCCATCACCTTCGAGTGCATGGTGTTGTTCGCAGCGTTTGGGGCGTTCATCGGCATGCTGGCGTATAACGGGCTGCCTGCGCCCTATCATCCCGTGTTCAATGTGCCCCAGTTCGCTCGTGCCAGCGTGGATCGCTTTTTCTTGTGTATCGAGTCGCGCGACCCGAAGTTTGACCCAGAGCGCACCCGTGCCTTTTTGCAATCGCTGAACCCCATCAGTATCAGCGAGGTGGAGCCATGAGAGACACGCGGCGACATAATTCAACCTGTCCGACTCGTCTGACATGTCGGACAGGTCAGACGAAGAAGTATGGGGTGGTGGCGGCGTTGCTGGGGCTGCTGATGCTTAGTGGCTGCCGCACCGATATGTGGGTGCAGCAGCGCGTGGAGGCACAGGGCAACAGCGAATTCTACGCGCTGACCGACCAGCTGGTGGGTCCCGATGGGCAGATTTACGGCTCCGGCTCGCGCCCGATGCCGCCTAACACCATCGCACGCGGGCAACTGCGCGACCCGAACGACCCCCTGCTCACGGGGAAAGACGCCAAGGGCAACCAGCTCAATACGCTCCCGCCGCCGCTGAAGCTCACTCGCGAGTTTCTGGACAAGGGTCAAGAGCAATATAATGTGTTCTGCAGCCCGTGCCACGGCATGGCAGGCGACGGGAAGGGTATGATTGCCCTCCGCGGGCAGTGGCCCCGCAACCCACCCTCGCTCATCGACGCTCGTATGCAAGGGATGCCACTCGGCTACTTCTACGCCGTCGCCACGAACGGCTTCGGCATCATGTACGGCTACGGCAAGCGCATGCCACCCGAAGATCGCTGGGCGATAGCCGCCTACATCCGAGTGCTGCAGCTGAGCCAGAACGCCAAATTCACTGAACTACCCCCTGAAGACCAGCAGAAGATTCTGGAAGCGATGCAAAAACAGATGGAACAGGGCGCGGAGGGACAGCCGTGATGAGCCTACCGAATGTGCAAGCGGAACAGGTGCGAAGTGTTATTCAACGGGCGCGAGGGACAGCCCTGACACTCGGCATCGTCGGGCTGATTGTGTGGGGCATTGGACTATTCAATCAGCGCGAGTTGGCATTTCAAGGTTATCACTTCGCCTATATCTTCTGGGCAGGGTTGAGCATCGGCTGCCTCGGCATGACGCTGCTTGTCCATGTGGTGCGCGGCAAGTGGGGTCAGCCGCTGGTGCGCATCTTCGAAGCAGGCGCGCAAACCATCGTGCCCATGATGGTGATTCTGTTTATTCCCATACTGCTGGGTATGCATGCGATTTTCGAATGGTCGCACGCCGAAGCGGTTCAGAAGGACCCGATTATCGCCTCCAAAGCCTGGTATCTCAACTTGCCCTTCTTTGTGGTGCGATTCGTGCTTTACTTCGCGCTCTGGAGTTTTATGACCTACTTGATGGTGCGCAGTAGCACGCAGCAGGATGCGGCAAAGGAGCCAGTGGAGGCGGAGCTTATCTCGCGCCAGCGCATGACACCTGCTGCGCTGAGCATTCCCGTGTATGTGCTGGCAGTGACCTTCTTCACAGTGGATATGGCGATGTCGCTGCAGCCGCATTGGTTCTCCACGATGTACGGCGTCATCTTCCTGGTGGGGTTTGGGCTAACGGCGATGGCGTTGGCGACCTTGCTGGTGCTGCTTTGGCGCGACATCCCACCCTACAAAGGGCTGATTCACTTCGAGTTCCGTCGCGACTGGGGTAATCTGCTGTTCACGATGACGGTCTTCTGGTCGTATGTCTCCTTCTCGCAGTTGCTGATTATCTATTCGGGCAATCTGCCAGAGGAGACCAGCTTTTACCTGCGGCGCAATTCGGGTGGCTGGCATCCTGTGTCGTGGCTGATTGTGATTTTCCACTTCTTTGTGCCCTTCTTCCTGTTGCTGGCACCCCGCACGAAGCGCATCCCACAGCAACTCATTCTGGGCGCGGTAATCCTGCTGGCGATTCGCGTCGTGGAAATCTTCTGGGAGATTAAGCCCGCTTTCTCGGAGACATTCAGCGTGAGCCTTTGGGATGTAGCTGCCTTTGTGGGGCTGGGCGGTCTCTGGTTCTGGGCGATGTTCGGCTATCTGCTGAAGCGACCGCTACTGCCCCAGAACGAACCGCGCCTGTTGGAGGTTGCTCATGAACACTAAGTGTAACCCTGAAACGGTTCGAAGGCTCATTAAGCTTGGAGGTGGCGTATGGAGGTTCTGAAGCCCGTCACGCCGGAGGAGCTGGAACAGATCGAAAAGACACCGTACGAGGTGCGCGATCTGTCGGTGCGCGCGATGACGCAGTTCCTCGTGCTTATCTTTTTCACCATCATCGGCTCGCTGCTTATCTCCTACTTTGTCTACCTCTGGATTCTGCCCAAAGAGGAACCAGCGTTGCCCTCCGTTCGTAAGGAAGCATTGGAAAGACAGCTGCCGCCCGAACCGCGCGTGCAGGGCTTCCCCATGCAGGACTGGGAGAAGTTCTACGCGCAGGAGATCGAAAAGACCACCACCTATGCAGTTGATCCAAACACAGGGGTGGCGCGTATCCCTGTGGAGCGGGCAAAAGAGCTAATTCTGGAGCGAGGACTGCCCGGCGCGCCCACCAGCGGGCAGGAGGTGAAACCTGATGCGAAACAGTAAGTGGCTCTGGTCGCTATGTCAGACCTGTCCGACTCGTCTGACAAGATGGGTAGGCAGTTTGCTTTTGCTGCTAAGTCTTGTTGCTAGCCCGGCGATAGGGCAGATGTATCGCCGCCCACCCGACATCGAGGCTGATCCCACCCGACAGGTGCGCGAAAAAGTCGATATCAAGCAGAAACTAAATACAAAAATCCCGCTTGAGCTGGAATTCCGCGACGAGCAAGGCAAAACCGTTCGGCTGAGCGACTATTTCGGCAAGCGCCCTGTTATCCTCACGCTGAACTATTACGAATGCCCGATGCTCTGCACGGTGATGCTAAACGAGCTGACCCGCGCCCTGAACGCCATGAAATATCGCATCGGCAAAGAGTTCGAGGTGGTGACGGTCAGCATCTCGCCTACCGAAACGCCTGAGCTGGCGGCGCGCAAGAAGGCGAACTATGTAAAAGCGTATCGCTATGGGGGTGCGGAGAAAGGCTGGCACTTCCTGACGGGGAAAGAGACCAATATCCGCCGCCTGGCAGATGCGGTGGGCTTCGAATATACCTACGACCCACGCACGAAGCAGTATGCGCATCCCCCCGTTGTGATGGTGCTAACGCCGGACGGGCGCCTCTCCCGCTATCTGATGGGCATCAACTACTCGGCACGGGATCTACAGTTCGCTATTATGGAGGCGTCGGAAGGCAAAATCGGCAATCCTGTGGCGCGCTTGGTACTCTACTGCTATCAATATGACCCTTCCACTGGCAAATATGGGCTGGTGATTATTCGTTTGGTGCAGGTGGGGGGCGTGCTGACGGTGGTGGGGCTGGGGCTGCTGATTGGCGGCTTCCTGTGGTGGGAGCGCCGCCACCCCCGCACACCAGAGAGGTTCAGCTTGTCTGACATGTCTGACTTGTCCGACCCATCCGAAGCGAAGAGGTGAACGGCTATGTGGAGCATTCCATTTGTACCACCAACGGCATCAAAAGAGGGCGAGACTATCTCCGCCCTCTACTGGACTATTAGCTGGCTGGCGGTTTTCTTCGGCTCCATCGTGCTGTTCGGCGCGATTTATCTGGCGGTCAAATATCGTGCCAGCAACGAGGCGGCCCGTCGCAGCGATGCTGTCGAAACCGATATGAAACTGGAGCTGACCTGGACCCTTCTGCCTCTGGTGCTGGCGTTAGCGATCTTCGCATGGTCGGCAAAGCTTTACGCCGGTATTTACGCACCACGCGAGGGCGCCTACGAGGTGTTCGTCATCGGCAAGCAGTGGATGTGGCATTGCCAGCACCCGAACGGCGTGCGCGAAAATAACGAGCTGCACCTACCGGCGGGGCGCCTGATTAAAGTCAACGCTATCTCGCAAGATGTGATTCACGCTTTCTCCATCCCCGCCTTTCGGGTCAAGCGCGATGTGGTGCCTGGGCGATACAACACGATGTTCTTCACACCGACCAAGCCGGGCAAGTATCACCTGTTCTGCACCGAGTATTGCGGCACGAAACACTCCGAGATGATTGGCTGGGTCTATGTGATGCCGCCAGAAGAGTTCGAGAAGTGGCTGGCAGGTGGTGGTGCTGCTGCCGCGCCCACCGCGATGTCGCTGGAGGAGCAAGGGAAGCAGGTGTTTGAGGGAGTCGGCGCATGCAACACCTGCCACATGAACCCCAACTCCGCCGTTAAGGCACCCGACTTGCGCGGCCTGTTCGGTAAAAAGGTAAAATTAGCGGATGGAAGCACCGTCGTGGCGGATGAGGCATACATCCGCGAGTCGATTCTGAACCCTGCGGCCAAGGTGGTCGCCGGGTATCAGGCAGCGATGCCATCCTATCAAGGCGTTTTGAGCGAGGAGCAAGTGATTCAGCTGATAGCATATATCAAGTCGCTGGCGAATCAGAAGCCAGCAGGAGGGCAGTAAAAGATGGCGACAATCACAGCACAGACGGGTACGGAGCGCGTGAACTATCTGAATGTGCGCACGACAGTAGCCTCATGGCTGCTGACCTTGGATCACAAGCGGATAGGCATCCTCTATTTGCTTGGTATCACCTTCTTCTTCTTGCTGGGCAGTATCGCCGCCGCCTTTATTCGGCTGGAGCTGTCCACCCCTAAAGGCGACCTGCTCAGCTCCGACACTTACAACAAGATGTTCACGCTACACGGCGTCATCATGATTTTCCTCTTTCTCATCCCCTCCATCCCGGCATCGTTTGGCAACTTCGTGCTGCCAATGATGATCGGGGCGCGCGATGTGGCGTTTCCGCGCCTGAATCTGCTGAGCTGGTACTTCTTTATGATAGGGGGCTTGTTGGCGGTCATTGCGACGGTCAAGGGTGGTATTGATACGGGCTGGACCTTCTACACGCCCTACAGCAGCGCGTTCGCGAAGGGTGAGGTGAGTTTGGCGATTATAGGGGTGTTTCTGGTGGGCTTCAGCTCCATCTTCACCGGCATCAACTTCCTGGTGACGATTCACAAGATGCGGGCACCGGGCATGACATGGTTCCGCCTGCCGCTGTTTGTGTGGGCGATGTACGCCACGAGCCTCATTCAGGTGTTGGGCACGCCCGTGGTCGCCATCACGCTGCTCTTGGTGGCGGTGGAGCGCAGTTTCGGCATCGGTATCTTTGACCCCAATCGCGGGGGCGACCCCATCCTGTTCCAGCACCTGTTCTGGTTCTACTCGCACCCAGCGGTCTATATCATGATTTTGCCCGCGATGGGCGTCATTAGCGAGGTGATTGCCACCTTCTCGCGCCGGCGCGTGTTCGGCTATCACTTCGTGGCGTTCTCCAGCCTCGCGATTGCCATCATCGGCTTCCTCGTGTGGGGACATCATATGTTCACCACGGGGCAGTCGATCTATGCGGGTATTGTGTTCTCCTTCCTGACCTTCTTAGTGGCGATTCCCTCTGCCATCAAGACCTTCAACTGGATGGCGACCATTTGGAAGGGGCGGGTTCACTGGGATGCACCGATGGTCTATGCGCTCGGCTTTCTGGGGCTGTTCGTGATTGGCGGGTTAACAGGCTTGCATCTGGCGTCGCTCGCTACGAATGTGCATCTGACCGATACCTACTTTGTGGTGGCGCACTTCCACTATGTGATGGTAGGCGGTGCAATTATGGGCTATCTGGCAGCGCTGCACTACTGGTGGCCCAAGATGACGGGCAAGATGTACCCACAAAGCTGGGCGAAACTGGCGGCGCTGCTGGTCTTTGTGGGGTTCAACCTGACCTTCTTCCCGCAGTTCATCTTGGGCTATATGGGCATGCCGCGCCGCTACCACAGCTATCCCGAAGAGTGGTGGGCGCTGAACCTGCTCTCCAGTGCGGGGTCTTCTGTCCTCGCCGTGGGCTACCTGCTGCCTGCCATCTATCTGACTTGGTCGCTCAAATACGGACGAATCGCTGAGAAGAACCCGTGGGGTGCGCGTGGGCTGGAGTGGGAACTGGTCGATACGCTGCCACACCCGCACAACTTCGAACGGGTGCCCATCGTCACACGCCCCGCCTATGACTATGCTCACCCTGAAGAGCCGACCGCTATCTTCCCCGCCCCGCGACCCGCCTATGTCGGGGGCGGTGGCAAGGACGGCTAACCAATTAAGGAGGGTTCACCGTGAGTGTCCGAGAAGCTGAACTGCCTTTAGCGGAACATCGGCGCGAAGTGCCGCATTTAGGCGAACAGTACGAAACCATCGAACAGCAGAACGACGCCTACACCATCGGCATGTGGGCGTTTATCGTGCAGGAGGTGCTGTTCTTCGGTGGTCTGTTCGCCGGCTACGCCGTCTATCGCTTCAAGTACCTCTACGAGTTCGTGGCAGCGCACCATACGCTGAGCATCTTCTTTGGAACGCTGAATACCTTTGTGTTGCTGGTCAGCAGCTACACGATGGCACGCGCCGTGCGCGCCGCCATGCAGCAGAAACATGACAAGCAACTGAAATACCTGCTGTGGACCATCTTCTTCGCCAGCATCTTTATGGTGAACAAATACTTCGAGTACTCCGAGAAGTATCACGCTCATTTGATACCGAGCTATAGCTACAGTGCGGAGAAGGTCATCCACTATAATCACCTGAAGGTGGAGAACGGGATGGTCGATCTGGGCGCCCGCAAGGTCACGCTGGAGGAGTTTACGGGGCGCACCAAGCTCTTTTTTAGCTTCTACTTTATTATGACTGGACTGCACGGGCTGCATGTGCTGGCGGGCATTATCGTGCTGGCGATTCTGGCGGTACGGGCTTACATGGATTGGGTGCGCAAAGTGCCCCACGCCGACTATATGCCCGTGGAGATGGTCGGTCTCTACTGGCACTTTGTGGACATCGTGTGGATTTTCCTGTTCCCGCTACTCTATCTGATGGGAGGTCAATAAGATGGCGACACCTCATGAGGAGCATACGCATGCTCAGCGGGTTTCCTTTTATGCCAAAACGCTTTGGGTCTTGATGGTATTGCTGGTGTTGACAGTGGCAGCGGGCTTTGTGAAAATGCCCGACTGGCTGGGTATTGCGGTCGCGCTGACGATTGCCGTCTCGAAGGCGACGATTGTGATTTTGAACTTTATGCATGTGCGGTTCAGCAGCAAGTTGGCGTGGCTGTTTGCGGGCGCGGGCTTTTTCTGGCTGATTATCATGTTCGCCTTCGCCTTTGCCGATTACGCCAGCCGCCACTGGGAACCCGAACAGGGCTGGTAGCCTTACGCTCTTGTCTGGCTGCAGGAGTTGCCTACTCCAGAATGTATCGAATTTTCGATGGCGTCAGACAGCGTTATTCGTGTTTTGCAGCGGGCAGTAGAGGCGACACCCAACGATATTTCTCTACGCCTCCATCTGGCGCAGTTGCTGGAGCAATCGGGTCGTGCAGAAGAGGCGCTTGAGCACTATTCCGCCATCATGCGCCTTGACCCTAACCACCGCGAGGCGTGGCTGGGCATTGTGCGCACCCTCCGCACTCTGGGGCGCCATGCTCAGGCGGAACACCAGCTCGACACTTTCCTCATGGTCTACCCCGATGATATGGAGGGCGAGCTGCTCAAGTATTCTCCCTCTACTGTCTCTGAACCTGCCGAAATGGAGAGAGAGGAAGAACAACCAGAGCCGCTGACACATTTGGGGGATGCGGTTGCCTGGCACCCTGCCGATTTCGCCTCCCTATTCCGAGTGCAGCCCACAGGCGTCTGCTTTGCCGATGTTGGCGGCATGGAAGCCCTCAAAGAGCAGATTCGGCTAATGATTATCTATCCACTTCAGCGACCTGACCTCTATGCAATGTATCGCAAGCGGGTAGGAGGTGGTGTGCTGCTGTACGGTCCTCCTGGCTGCGGTAAGACGCTGCTGGCGCGTGCCATCGCCACCGAATGCGAGATGCCGATGCTCTATATTGGTGTCAGTGAGATTCTGTCGCCATGGGTGGGTGTGAGTGAGCAACTCCTGCATGAGGCTTTCGAAACGGCACGCAGCCATGCCCCATGCGTGCTGTTTATCGACGAGCTGGACGCGCTGGGCGTGCGTCGCACAGAAGCGCACCATCACTCACGCACACTGGTTAGCCAATTGCTGCAGGAGATGGATGGCTTCCAGAGCCGCAACGAGCGTGTGCTTATCTTGGCTGCCACCAACAGCCCGTGGCATGTCGATCCCGCCTTGCTGCGTCCGGGGCGTTTCGACCGCGTGCTGTTTGTGCCGCCGCCCGATCAGGAAGCGCGAATCGAAATTCTCAAAATTCACACGCGCGATCGTCCGCTGGAGCCGCGCTTCGATTTCGCCCGCATTGCCCAGCATTTGCGATACTTCTCGGGTGCCGACATCGCAGCGCTGTGCGAACGCGCTGCGGAAGAGGCTATTGCTCGCGCCTTGCGTACAGGCAAGCCCGAACCGTTGACCACTGAGCAGTTTCTGCGCTTAGCCCGCACCATCACCCCTATCACTCTGGAGTGGGCTCGAACGGCTCGCAACTACGCCACCTATGCCAACGAAACAGGACTCTATGACGCTGTCGTCGAATGGCTGACAAAGGAGCGACTGATGCGATGAATCGTGAATATTTTGTCGAGAGACCCTCAGAACCGTTATACAGCCCTCGCGCCGTGTTCTACTTGACCTTCTTCGGGGGACCCGTGGGGATCACCCTCTCCCTACTGAACGCGAATCGGGCAGAAGACCCAGAACTGCGCCAGAAGAGCTTGTTGGCGTTTGTTATCTGGGGTGCCTTGTTTGTGGTTGGTATTGTGGGGGTAACTGTCTTCCCCGAATATTGGCGCATGCTGCGAATCGGGAGTGTTGGCGCAACGCTGGCGCTGAGCTACTTCCTACAGTTTGCAAACCAGCCTGTGGTGGAAGCCCATCTGCAGATGGGTGGGCGCCTCGCACCAATTTGGATACCGCTGCTTATTCTGATAAGTCTCCTGCTTTTAGGAGCTGGAATTATAGGACTGATTGTGTCCATAGGAGGTGGTTGGGGCGATGACCTTTTTGCCCGATGAAGCGGGACTGGACGAGTGGGTTAAATTAGCTGCTGAGCGCATTGCATCGGGCAATGCTGTGGTTGGCGCGCAGCTGTTGCGGCGTGTGCTGCATGCTAATCCAGACCACGGTCCTGCCCACGCCTTCCTGGCACTTGCCTTGTTAGATATGAAGCAGCTCAAATCCGCTCTGCGTGAGGCACAGCGGGCAGTGCAGTGTGATTCCGAAGATGCCTTTGCGCACATGGTGCTGGGCATCGTTCTCAAGGAGTTGGGACAATACGCTCAGGCAGAAGCTGCGCTGCGACAAGCCATTCAATTGGATCCCCAATATGCTACACCCTACAGTCAACTGGCAGACTTGTTGGGACGCCAAAGTCGCTGGAGCCAAGCAATCGCCTATGCTCGTCAAGCGCTTGCCCTTAATCCAAACTCCAGCTTGGCGATGACTGCGCTGGCCAACGCCCTCTGCTTCTCCGGAAAGCTGGACGAAGCCGAGTCGGTGGCACGGGACGCCCTGCATCAACACCCTGAAGACGCTGATCTCCACACGGTGTTGGCACGGATTGCACTCCAGCGTCGGCAGTGGCGTCGCGCATGGCAGCATGCGCTGGACGCACTGGCAATCGACCCGCTGCATGAAGGGGCACAGCAAGCGTTGGTGCAAGCGGCAGGCATCCGCTCTCCGATCATGCGCCCTGCTATTGCCACTCATCTTTGGCTTGTGCGCTTACCAATCGCGTGGCGAATCATCGTGATTGTTCTGTTTTATATGCTGCTGCGCTCCTTGCGATTCGTTAATGTTGATTTAGCCAACCCTGCGTTGAGCAGCGTAATTGTAGCGGTTGGAATTTTTATGGCGCTTTTCTGGCTTTATCTGATTTTGGTACCGCCGCTCTTTTATGGTTGGTTGCGTCGCGCGCGCGACAGGCGACTGCGTGAAGCTGTCCACCAGCTGGATGACAGACTCTGAACACACCGTACTACTGCTACGGTGATCCCACCCTAAGGGATATGTATATCTCTCGCTCGCGGCGGTCAGGTCAGGGAATAGTCGCGGATCAGCCCGATGACCTTGCCGATGATACGCGCCTCATCGATAGGCACACGGATAGGCTCGTAAGCGGGGTTCGCCGATTCGAGGCGTGCCCAGTTCCGCTCGAAGAAGATGCGCTTAATGGTTGCCTCCTCCCCGATAAGCACCGCCACCAGCTCGCCGTTGTAGGCGGTCTGCTGCGGCTTGATAATCACCAAGTCGCGCGGCAAGATATGCTCGCCCACCATACTGTCGCCCTTGACCCGCAGCAGGAAGGCGTTCTCCACATTGCGCACCATATCGGCGGGCACAGGGATGAGGTCTTCGATGTTCTGCTCTGCCAAGATAGGTGTACCTGCGGCAATCGTACCCAGCAGAGGCAGGTACGCCACACGCTCCTGATGGGGCTGATAGTCGGGGTGTAGGATGCGGATGGAACGCGCCCGACTGCCCCGCACGATATAGCCCTTACGCTGCAGCGCGTCCAGGTGGATGGCGATGCCGCGCAGGCTCTTGACTGTACCGATGTTCTGCTGGATCTCGCGCAAGGTCGGCGGGTAGCCATGCTCGCGCATATACCGCACGATAAACTGCAGTATTGCCCTCTGCGGTTTTGTTAACCCTTTTGCCATTTCGTTTCACCTCCGTTATTGACAGTTTTTATAACCCCCTCTGTGAGGTTCTCCCTGCTGGCAGGGGGAACCAACTGCGGCTTGGTTCCCCACCCGCTCGCGGGAGAACCTGCAGCAGGAGGGGTCTCTAAACCCGCTCCGCTCGAACCAGAAACAGCAGATGGAGCAATGGCTCCCATCATGTAGAATATTGTACACCATCATTTGTCTACCCTGTACGGGGCAACCAACCGGAACATCCCGATTTTGCTGGTTCCTTGGGTACATTTTCGCCCTTCGCTGCATGTTAACCTGTGGAAAGCCAAACAACACTCCAAAAGGAGATGGAGTGAGACCGGGATGCGTCGTGTGGTACACGGCGCACGAAGTTCCAAAGGGTGTTTCTGCCCAAAAGTTACGGCGGCGTTGTCGCCGTCGCTGGGGCGCCGTTTACGCTTCCTTCGGGAGCGTGGAGGTCCCAAGGATTAAACGACGCAAGGAGGTAGAGGATGATGAGACCTATGGCGATTCACAAGCATTCTGGATTGAACGGCATACTGGACGAAGCTCAGAATAGCTTCGATGGGATTACTCAACGCGGTGATGTGGAGCAGGTTGCTGCAACAACTCGTTCGGTGCTCGCACAGGGAGCATGGAACAGCCTGTGGCGGCTCGGTGCCAAGTGGACTCGGCACTTTGCGGTGACCAGCTGGCTGATGACCATAGCCCTATGGGTACTTATACTACTTCCAGCGCTTGGAGATGATCCTTTAGAGGGTAACCCGCAGATATACTGCCAATTTGATATAGAACAGTTTGCCCTGTTAACCGACGAAGATGACGGCTGCATCTTGTTTGACGTTTGTGATGCTGAAGTTCTCGTGTTGATCGGGATTAACCACCATAAGTGGACCTTCTCCTCTACACACCAAAACGATGATATGAATTGTGACGGTGCCTCTCCGTATGTATGGCGGGTTAATCAGCTTATTGGTCAGCACTACGAGTGCGAACCACCAGAACCTGCGTTTGTGCGAATCCATGCCATTGAAATCGACCATGGTGGTTTGGAATCAGTGATTGATGACATACTGAAGGCGCTGACTGGCAAACTTGGGCACCCCATAGAGGATGTACTGAAGCGGCTTAATGGCAACGATGACTTAGGAGGCGGTGGTGCCCTTTTGATTCAGCCCCCAATACCAGGAAGCACTACTACGCGCGTGCATTCAGGCAAGTGGTGGGCTGATATCAAATGGTCAATTCAGCGGACAGAACGTATCTGCGAGCGTCCAGACCGCGACCGCGACCGTTGGTGGGAACGATTCATCGAGTGGCTTTTCGAACTCCTGAGGCGGCTCTTGCACCGATTTCCCTTGCATGTTGTGCCAGAACCAGGAACGGGCTTGTCCCATGCTGAAGCCGTTGAGATTGGTCAATTCTACGAGCAATTAGTAATCCGTACTGGTGCTTTATCCGCTGCTTTACAAATCGAAGAAGCCGCCTCTTATCAAGGGGTTGAAGCAGCCTTTCCGTTATACCTAGCCGGGAGTCAAGCGGAAGCGACTGGTGACTGGAACACAGCAATGGAGATGTACTTTCAAGCCGCTCTCATAGCTGCTGGTGCTATCGATAGCGGTATACGCCAGGACCCACCGGTTCACCTCCCGTTTGAGATACGCACGCTCTATGGAGCGCTTCCTATCCAAGCGGGTGCAGAGGAATTGCCAATCCTTGTACTCACAACGGAGGTGGATGCACCTGTTATCACCGTAGAAGGACTACCACCTAGTGGTTCTTATCGGGTTGCCCCCATGCGTCCCCATCTGCATCTGGTCTATCTTCAGATTCCACCCGATGCAAGAGGCGAGTACCCTCTCACGTTGCGCGCTACTAATGGGCAGCAGGAGGTCACCACGACCGTCCACCTGAAAGTCTATCCACCCACTCGTGTGGAAGGTGATGTGAACGGCGATAGGTGTGTGGATGATGCCGATCTGTTAGCCGTGCTGTTTGCTTTCGGGCAGGTCGGCGATGATATGCCCGAAGATGTGAACCGAGACCGCATCGTGGACGACGCGGACCTGCTGATTGTGCTGTTCAACTTCGGTAGCGGCTGTTGAGAGGTGTCGTTCCATCCTAAGCGAGGGGGTGCAGCAAAACGACTGCACCCCCGACTTCGGTTTTACTACTCCTTGCCTTGCAATGGTTCAAGTAGCAATATCGGTGCGGTAGTGCATGCCGTCGAAGTGAATCTGTTCGAGGGCATGGTAGGCGTGCTGGCGTGCTTCGCTGAGCGTGCTGCCCAGTCCGACCACATTCAGCACGCGCCCACCCGCTGTGATGATCTGCCCATTTTGTAGGCGTGTGCCTGCATGGAAAATCAACACATTGGG
>Ga0197143_1000805_pt1 | contig 29969 bp, 28 predicted proteins | sample GBS70_MetaG_FD_148603 | JGI IMG/M metagenome (GOLD analysis project Ga0197143, IMG submission 148603) | Sediment microbial communities from Great Boiling Springs, Gerlach, Nevada, United States - GBS 70_MetaG | ecosystem: Environmental > Aquatic > Thermal springs > Hot (42-90C) > Sediment... | reverse complement strand
CATTGGTTAATTTATTTTCTTTATTTTCTTTATTTTCTAATTTTTCTATTGTAAATTCTTTTAATTCTTGAGGTAAAAAATTAGAATCTTCATTTAAGAAATCATAAGTCAAAATTTTAGGCGGTTCTTCTAATTCTTTTTCTTCTTTTGATATTCTGCTAATTACATTATTGTAAAAAATTTTACTTTTATATGAAATTTTATCCAAAAAGTTTAAAAATCTGGTAAGTTGAGTAACAAAAGAGGTTTGATGAATGTTCCAAATAACAATCTTCTCCTTAAGTTGAGATAGAGATCTTTTATAAATATAAATTTCCTGAATATCTGCGTCAGGTTTTAAATCTTCAGCTTCTTTTAGAAAAAGTTCAATTAATCCTGCTCCATATTTTAAAAGTTCTTTAGTGGTTATTTCCCAAATATATCTTGAAACAATTTCATCAATTGAATACCTATAATTTGAACCTTCTTCTTTTACATGAAGAATAGGAATTCCATCTTTATTGACTAAATATAAACGAGGATTGTTACCTATTTTAAGATAAACAGCCTTTAATGAATTAATATTAGGCTCTAGAAATTCAGGATCATTTATTGTATCAGGAGAGAAAAAATTTTTGTTAGTAAAGGAAGCTAAAGCATGAAATGCTTCTTCTAAAGAAGAAACAAAATATGGTTTTTCGTTTTTTATTATCAATTCTTTAGATAAATTAATCTTATTATAATTTTTAAGTGTGAATTCTTTAGCCCAATCTTCATAAGGTGATCCGTCGCTTAATTTTGGAAAAATATTTTTAAAAATTCCAATATCAGGATGAGCATCATCTCTTGTGTGCTCTGGCACAGTTAAGTCTTCTAAAAGGTGTAAAATATGACCAAGAGTTTCAAATGCTCTTTGATTATTTCCTAAAGCTAAAGCTGTAATTCCAATGTCCCAAGTATAATTTTTATCCCAAGATGCTTGAAGTTCAATATTTCTAGCCCAATCAATTGAAGAAACCGGTTTTCCAACTAAAACACCGGCATCGGTTAAACGCCTTAAAACTTCTTCTTTTGATAATTGACCCAATCTTTTACCAGTCCAACCTTCCTGATTTAATGGGTTATAAAAGTGATGGATCCATCTTGGAGGATAATCTTCTTCGATCGCTCCTTTTTTCATCCATTCAATCTCTTGAAGAGTTAATTTTCGACCATTAGTTGTTAAATTGTAAAAATTAGCAATTTCCTCTGTTAAGACCTCATGAGTGTTATAAGGAGAATATGAAAATAGATTTAAAAATAAATGAAATAAAAATATAAATAAAAATATTTTTACTACCATTTCATGGCTCCTTATTATAAATTTTTCTATAAATATCTTTGACAAATTCTTCTCTCGCTGGACGTTCTTTTAAATGTGCTTCAGCCCATTTTTTAGCTCCTTCTTCTTTTTCTTCCACCGGAGTAATTCTATTCAGGTCTTTATCTATTGCTTCTATTGCTTTTAAATAAACATTGTAATAAAAATCATAAAACTCTTCATCGCTTTTACTATAGTCGAAATAATTATAATTATTTATCTTCCAAATATCAGTCCATAAATTTTTTTCAAACTCTATATCAAGAGAGTAAAGTTTACCATCAATTTTAAAAGCAGAAACAGCCTCCATTTTGTAATCTTTAAAGATAGGTGGTTTTCTTAATAAAATCTTTTCAGGAAAATGTAAAATTATTTCTCTTTCTCTTTTTATTTTTTCTTTATAATAATTTAAAATTTCATTTTTTTCTTTATATTTATCTTCTGAAATATAAAAATAATTTGCAGCCTCCTCTATTTTACCTTTTTTAACATCTTCTAAAAATAATTTCCAAGTTTTAGATGGAGTTTTCCCTCCAAAAAAATCTTTTTTTGCCTCAACAATCCAAGGTTTTTTCTCATATTCTTTTCTCCAGAGATATAGTTGATAATAATCATAAATTTTAGCAATTAAACCTCTAAAATTAAAACCACCTAAAATCCCCATAAAAAATATAAAAAATGAGATCAGCAAAAAAAATATAAATCTTAAAATCTTTAACATAAAAATTTAAAAATTTTAAATAAAAAAATAAGTTTAGCAACTAAAACTGTGGATAATTTTTGAAAGTTTTTAAATTAAAATAATTCTATGGTAAAGGTTTTAGCCGGAGAAATAGTTGGTTTAGAAGCTATTCCGGTAGAAGTTGAAGTAGGAATCTTAAGTGGCCTTCATTCCTTCACTATAGTTGGTTTAGCTGATAAAGCCATCAATGAAGCAAAAGAAAGAATATCTTTAGCTATAAAAAGTATTGGAGCAAAACCTCCTTTACATTTTTCAAAAAAAATAATAGTAAATTTAGCTCCTGCAAATTTAAAAAAAGAAGGAACTATTTATGATCTTGCGATAGCTCTTGGATTTTTAAAAGCCTCAAAACAAATAAATTCTTCCTTAGAGGAAAAAATGTTTATTGGAGAACTTTCTTTAAAAGGTGAAATTAGAAAAACAAAAGGTGTGCTTTCTTATGTTTTAATGGCTAAAAAATTAAAAATCAAAGAGATTTATATTCCAAAAGAAAATGAAAAGGAAATTAATTTTGTAGAAGGAATTGATATATTTCCAGTAAAAGATTTAAAAGAATTAATTAATCATTTAGAAAATAAATTTAAAATAGAAAAAATAATTCCGGAAAGACCAAAATTTTATTGGGAAGAAGATAAAATATTTTCTTATTTAAAGGGGTTGGAATTTTTTAAAAAAATAATTCAAATTGTAGCAACTGGTGGACATCATGTACTTTTCTTCGGCTCACCCGGGACCGGTAAATCACTCTTAGCTCAAGCTATAAGTGATCTTTTACCACCACTTGATTTTGAAAAAGCTATTGAAACCACTCTTATTCATTCTATTTACGGAGAAGCTGAAGAAATAGTATTTAAACCACCCTTTAGATCCCCGCATCATACAGCTTCTGAAATTGCTATTTTAGGAGGTGGTCAAAAAATAAAAGCTGGTGAAATTACTTTAGCCCATAATGGAATTTTATTTTTAGATGAGCTTCCAGAATTTTCAAGAAAAGTAATCGAGGGTTTAAGAGAACCATTAGAAAGCGGCGAAATTTTAATTTCAAGAGCAAGAGAAAAAATAAAATTACCTGCAAGATTTACTTTAGTTGGAGCTATGAATCCCTGTCCTTGTGGTTGGTATGGTGATCAAGAAAAAGAATGTAAATGCAATATTAATGAAATTAGAAAATATCAAAAAAAGATATCAGGACCACTGCTTGATAGATTTGATATTTTCGTAAATGTACCAAGGATGGAAGCGGAAAAAATTCTAGAAAGCTCAAAAAAAGAAGATATAAATAAAATCAGAGAAAAAATAAAAAAAGCAAGAGAGATTCAAATAAAAAGACAAGGAAAATTAAATAGAGATTTAAGTTTTAAGGAAATAGAAAATTACATATCTATTAATCAGGAGTTAAAAAACTTTTTAAAAAATGCCGCAGAAAAATTAAAACTCTCTCCAAGAGCAATTCATAAAGTTTTAAAAATCTCAAGAACATTAGCTGATTTTGATTTAAAAGAAGAAATAGAAATTAGTCATATTCAAGAAGCTCTTCAATATCGTCAAACAGAATTTTTCGATTATTAAAATTATGGAGGAAAAAATTCTAAAAAATTTTTTAATATCAAAAATAAAAAAAATAAAAGACAAAAAAGTTTTTTTAAGAGTAGATTATAATGTTCCTTTTAAAAATAAAAAACCATTAGAAAAACATAGGATAATTGTAAGTTTTAAAACAATAAATTATTTGCTTAAAAAAGGCGCAAAAGTTTTTCTTGTTAGTCATTTAGGCGATCCTAGAGGATTTTCTAAAAATTATTCAATGAAAAACATTTATTATTTTTTAAAAAATAAATTTAAAGGAATTCAATTTTTAAATTTTAAAGAAACTGAAAAGGTTTTAAATGGTAAAAAATTAACCGGAAATCTTTTTTTGTTAGAAAACATACGTTTTTTTAATGACAAAGGTGGAGGAAATTTTTTAGCAAAGAAAATTTCAAAGAATTTTGATATTTATGTAAATGAAGCTTTTTCTGCTTCTCACCGAAAACATGTTTCAACTTATCATTTAGCAAAATTTCTCCCCACCTATTTTGGTTTTAAATTTTATGAAGAGATAAAGAATTTATCTTTTTGGAAAAAAAATAAAAAAGTTTTATTAATTTTAGGCGGTAAAAAAATTTCTACAAAATATCCATTAATAAAAAAATTTCAAAAAGACTCATTAGTTGAAAAAATAATTTTAGGAGGAGGAATTTTAAACTTTTATTTAAAAAATCTGGGCTTTGATATTAAAAATTCCTATATTGAAGAAGGTTTTAATAAGAAAATAACAAGTAAAAAAATTTTAAAAATAGATGACGTTGTCTTTTTTAAAGATAAAATAGTAGATATAGGAAAAAAAGGTATCGAAGAAATCTTAAAAACAATAAGTAGTTTTAAAGGTATAATCATCTGGAATGGACCCTTAGGAGTTGTTGAAGATAAAAAATTCTCCTATAGCACAAAAAGATTAGCTATTTTTTTAAGTAAATCAAAAAATTATAAAATTGTAGGAGGGGGGGATACTTTGGCATTTTTAGAAAAAATAAAAATTTTAAATAAATTTAATTATATTTCAACAGGAGGAGGTGCGATGCTTTATTTTTTAACTTATCGTACCCTTCCAATTTTAAAACTTGGAAGATTTAGTTTTTAGAGACAGAGATTTTATTTTTCTAGATTTGGAATTTTCAAATTTAAGACCAGATGCTGAAATAATTGAAATTGGAGGAATGTTAGTGAATCACAAAAATCTAGAAATAAAACAAGAATTTGACTACAAAATAAAAATGCTTCATCCAGAAAAAGCAGATCCTGAATCCTTAAAAATTGTTGGCTACAAACCAGAACTCTGGAAAGAAGCGATTCCAATTAAGGAAGCTTTAGAAGAACTTTATCCTTTTTTTGAAAACAAAATAATGGTAGGGTTTAATCTTGCAATGGATTTTGCAAGACTTGAAAAGGCTTTTTATGAAAATATCGGACCTATTAAAAAAGTAGCTGATCCTTTTTATAAAAGAAAAATTGATGTCCTTTCAATTGCTTATTTTGTTTTAAAAGATAGCCCCGAAATTAAATATTTTAGTTTAAGGGAGCTTTGTAATTACTATCATATTCCACTTAAAAAAGAACATTGCGCTCTTGAAGACGCAAAAGCAACCTATTTTTTATTTTTGAAGCTTTTAGGATATAATTAATCATGAAATTAAAAAAGGATTTTTTAGATAAATTTCTTTTACTTCAAATTTTTTTACTTTTTATTTTAATTTTCATTTCTTACAAAGCAATCGAAAAAAATAAGCCAGTAAGAAAAGAGCTCTCTATTTTAAAAAATCAAGTTGAAAACATAAAAAAAGAAAATAAGGAGTTTGAAAATAAAATAGAATATTTCAATTTAGAGGCAAATTTAGAAAAAGAAATTAAAAAGAGTTTAAATTTAGGGTATAATGGCGAAAGGTTTATAGTCTTTCCGGAAATAAAAGAGGAAAAAGAAAAGAAAAAAAGTTTTTTAGAAGATTTAATTATTAAATTTATAAAATGAAGAAAAAAATTATTATTTCAATTTTAGCTCTAATTTTAGTATCTTTATTAATAATATTATTAATAATATCAAAAAATATACCCATAGCCTTTGTTGCGGGCAAATTTATTCCTATTAAATATTATATTTACCATAAAGTAGCGATCGATTATTTAAAAAAACAAATTAATATTAAAGATTTAGCTGAAGATTTTAAAGATAATGAAAAGTTAAAAAAAGCAATTCTTAAAAAATTAATAGACTCCGTTATTTACGACAAAGAAATAAAAAGATTAAAACTTCAACCCAAAGTAGAAGAAAAAATAAATGAATACTTAAAAGATATTAATGAAAAAATAATTCTAGAGATAGAATACTCTTATGGTATGAATTTTGAAAATTTTAAAAAGTTCATTATAAAACCATTCTTCGACTATGAAACATTAAAAGAAAATAATCCAAATTTTGATGAATTAATCAAAAGAAAAAAATTTGTTATAATTATTTTTCCTTGGGTTAATTTAATAAAATAAAAATGGACAAAATTTCGTTAATAACTAATAAATATTTAAGAGAAGTTCCGGATATTAGAGTTGGAATGTTAGTAAGGGTAACTGAAAGAATAAAAGAAGGAAAAAATCAAACTTTTGAGGGAATTGTAATTGCAAAAAAACACGGAAAAGGTATAAATGCTACTTTTACGGTAAGAGGTTTTGTAGCTAATCAATGGATAGAAAAAATTTATCCACTTCACTCGCCCAACATAGAAAAAATTGAAATTTTGAAAAAAGGAAGAGTAAGAAGAGCTAAACTTTATTATATAAGAAATATTTCTCAGAAAATGATTAAAAAGAAAATAAAAATTTAAGCGGGTGTAGTTCAATGGTAGAACGTCTCCCTTCCAAGGAGAAGGTTGCGGGTTCGAGTCCCGTCACCCGCTCTTTCTGGGCCGGTAGCTCAATTGGCTAGAGCGCCGCTATGGCATGGCGGAGGTTACGGGTTCAAGTCCCGTCCGGTCCACAAAAGGGCCCGTAGCTCAATTGGCTAGAGCGCCTGTTTTGCGAACAGGAGGTTACCGGTTCGAATCCGGTCGGGTCCACGATTTTTGTTATAATATAAAATGGCAAGAAAGAAAAAGGAGCTTTTAAAGAAAGCAGAAGAACCAATCATAGAGCCTCAAAAAGAAAATTTTTGGGAAGCATGGCAAACTTTCAATCCAGGAGTAATTCTTTTAGAAAATAAAGTTCATTTTCTTTATAGAGCAATTGGCTATGATGGTATTTCAAGACTAGGATATGCTTGCTCCGAAGATGGATTTGAAATTGAAGAAAGATTAGAAGAGCCTATTTTTGAACACAAAACAAACCAAATTAATTTTTACTCATATTTTTCAGGTGGCTCATTAGGAGGCGCTGAAGATCCTAGATTAACTCTAGTAGAAGACACAATTTATATTTTGTATGTTGGTTTTGATTTTTCTATTCCTCAACTTCATTTAACTTCAATCAAAAAAGAAAATTTCTTAAATAAACAATGGGATTTTAAAGAACCTATAAATATTTCTCCGCCAAAAATTATAGTAAAAAGCGGAGTGCTTTTCCCAGAAAAAATAAATAATAAATATTTAATTTTTTATAGAATTTTTCCTGATATTTGGGGTGATTATTTTGAAGATTTAGAATTTAAAGAAAAAAAATATTTACAAGGTTCTGCTTGGATAAGCGTAAGAAAAAGATATTGGGACAGTAAAAAAATTGGAGCCGGAGCGCCTCCAATTAAAACAAAATATGGTTGGCTTTTAATTTACTATGGAGTTGATGAAAATGACCCTGGAAAGTATCAAATAGGTGCTATGCTACTTGAAATAGATAATCCTAAAAAAATAATTGTAAGGACAGAAAAACCAATTATTACACCTACTGAGTGGTTTGAATTACAAGGACATAAAAGCGGAGTATGTTATCCTACTGGTTGTGTTATAAAAAATAATAAAATTTTAATTTACTACGGAGCAGCTGATAGCTATGTTGCTGTTGCTTTTACAGATTTTGATTATTTTATGGAAGAGTTAATAAAAGATAAAAAAATCTACTTTGATAAAAAATTCATCAAAAAAAAGGTAAAAAATGATAAAAAGGTATCCTAAAAATCCAATTCTAGCCCCTTATTTTTATTCATCTTGGGAAGCTTTAGCTGTATTTAATCCTTCTTGCGTAAAATATAAAAATAAAATTTATATGCTTTATAGAGCTCTTTCTTTGCCCCATTATCATCATTTAGCTAAAAAAGTATTATCTATTTCTAATATTGGAATTTGCGAAAGCTATGATGGAATAAATTTTAAAAATAGAAGAAAATTTATTTTTCCGGAATATGAATGGGAAAAGTTTGGCTGTGAAGATCCTAGAGTTGTTGAATTTGAAGGAAAATTTTTTATTTTTTATACAGCTCTTTCTCAATATCCTTTCAATGCTGATGGTATTAAAGTAGGCTTAGCTATTTCAAACAATCTTAACAAAATAAACGAAAAATATTTAATTACTCCTTTTAATGCAAAAGCAATGGCCCTTTTTCCTAAAAAAATAAATAATAAAATTTATGCTATTTTAACAGTAAACACTGATAGACCCCCGGTAAAAATAGCTATTTGGGAAGGAGAAAAAATTGAAGATCTTTGGAATCAATCAAAGTGGTTAATTTGGTATAAAAATATTGATAACTTTGAATTAAAATTAAAAAGAAAAGAAAACGATTATATTGAAGTAGGAACTCAACCTCTAAAAACAAAATATGGTTGGCTTATTTTTATAAGCTATATTAAAGACTATTACTCACCGTCCAGATTGTTTACTATCGAAGCGATTCTTCTTGATTTAAAAAATCCTAAAAAGATAATTGGAAGAACAGAGTATCCTTTAATTTATCCATTATATTATTATGAAAAATTTGGCTTAGTTAAAGATATTGTATTTCCAACTGGTGCAATTTTTAAAAAAAACAAAATTTATCTTTACTACGGAGCAGCGGATACCTTCTGCGCTCTTTGTTTTATTGATTTAGAAAAATTAATAAAACTAATTTTAAAAAAGAATAATATAAAATTTGAAAGACTTTCAAAAGAACCAATAATTTCTCCTACTAAAAATGAATGGGAGAAAAAAGCAACTTTTAATCCTGCAGCTATTTATTTAAATAATGAAATTCATATTCTCTATAGAGCAATGGATGAAGAAAATACTTCAACTTTTGGTTATGCTAAAAGTAAAGATGGTATTAATATTTACTTTAGGTCTAATTTACCAGTATACTTACCACGAGAAGATTTTGAAAAAAAATTAATCCCTGGTTCAAATAGTGGTTGTGAAGATCCCCGACTTACCTACATAAAAGAAGATAAAAAAATATACCTACTTTACACCGCTTATGATGGCAAAAATCCCCCAAAAGTAGCTATTTCATGGATTAAAATAGAAGACTTTATAAATCAAAACTGGAATTGGGCAAAGCCAAAAATAATTTCTGAGCCGAATCTAGACAATAAAGATGCTTGTCTTTTCCCGGAAAAAATAAAAAATAAATATGTAATAGTACATAGAATAGGAAACGATATTGATATTTGTTTTACAAAAAATTTAGAATTCAAAAATGAATATCTAGGCGAAACTCGTTGGGTTTACCCAAGAGCTGGTTATTGGGATAGTGTTAAAGTTGGAATAGCAGCCCCACCAATTAAAACTAGGTATGGTTGGTTATGTTTTTATCATGGAGTTGATGAAAAAGGAATTTATCGTGTAGGAGTTTTCTTAGCTGATCTTTCAAATCCACTTAAAATAACCGCAAGAAGTTATGAACCACTTCTAGAGCCAGAACTTAGTTGGGAAATAAATGGAATAGTAAATAATGTAGTCTTTCCTTGTGGGGCTATTTTAATAAAAGGTAAATTATTTCTTTACTATGGTGGAGGTGATAAATTTTGTGGGGTTGCAGCTCTTGATTTTAAAAAAATAATGAAACACTTAAATATAGAAAATTAATGATTAAAAATTTTCCTGAAAAAATTAAACTTTTAGCTTTCGATTTAGATGGAACTCTAGCAGAAAGTAAACAAGAAATAAAAAAAGATCTAGCTAAAATTTTAAAAACCCTTATCAAAAAATATTTAATCTTGATTATTGGCGGCGGAAAATTAAGCCAAATAAAAAAACAAATTGGTGAGTTAGCTAAAGAAAAAAATTTAATTATTGGAGCCTTATCGGGTAGTTTAGTTTTTTATAAAAAAAGAGTTTTATTTAAAACAAAAGTTATTCCAAAAAACAAATTTAAAAAAATAAAAGAAATAATTTTAAATGAGTTTAAAAATTTTAAATTTAAACCTAAAAAAATTTGGGGGAAATTAATAGATTTTAGGAAAAACCAAATAACTATTTCTTTCTTAGGACAAAAAGCGCCATTAAAAGAAAAGAAAAAATTTAAAAATCTAGACGAAAAATTAAAAATAAGAGAAAATTTTTTAAAATTAATTAAATCAAAATTAATTAAAAAAGATTTAAAGAATTTAAATTTTAGACTAGGAGGCTTAACATCAATTGATATAAATTTAAAAGGAGTTGATAAAGCTTATTGCTTAAAGAAAGTTATGAATTTTTTCAAATTAAAAAAATCTCAAATAATTTTTTTTGGCAATGAACTATTTCCTATGGGTAACGATTTTCCAATTAAAAAAGCAGGATTCAAAATAGTAGAAGTTCTGAATCCAAAAGAAACTAAAAAAAAATTGATTATAATTTTTAATATTCATGAAGATAATTAAGGAATTTACAAATTTCTCTTTGATAATATTAAAAGACCCTGGTGCTAACGATTTTGATTTTGTAGAAAATAAATATAAAATAAAAAAATCAGATTTAGAAGAATTTTACATTCCTTATCATTCAAGCGACTATGACATTCGAAAAAATTATTCCTATTTAATTTTAACAATCCCTAAAATAATAAAGTCTACTAAAGAAGAAATAGAAAAATTTGAAATAGAAAATATTTATTTTTACACCTCAAAAAATTTTATTATTATAGTTTGTGAAAAAAATTCAAATATTTTAGAATTAGTAGATTCTATTTTAGAAAATCAATTAAAAATTGTAAATCGAGAAAAGTTTCTTTATCAATTAATAAAAAAAATTTTTTCTAATTTTTACGATATTTTAAAAATAATAACTCAAGAAGTTGATTTTTGGGATAAAAATTTTCAAAAATTAAATCCAGAAGACGTTAACAAAAATATTTCTGTGTTAAGAAAAAATATGATTCTTTTTGAAACAGTTATAAAATCCTGGCTCGAGGTTTTTAGTGAAATAACCAGTAAAAATCTCCCTATTTTTAGAAAATATTATTATCTTTGGACAAGCCTTTTAGACGAAATTAATTATATCTACAATAAAATTGATGATTATATCAGAATAATTGATGGCGTTTCAAGATCAATCGAGACAATTCTTTATATAAAAATGAACAAAAATATTCTTCTTATCACTTTAATTCAAACTATATTTTTACCCCCAACTTTAATTGCCTCAATTTATGGAATGAATATAAAATTACCAATTGCAGAAAAAAGTTATGCTTTTTTAATTTTGTTATTATTTATGATTTTAATTTCAATTTTAACTTGGCAAATGTTAGTAAAAAAAAGCAAATAATCACTCTAAAATTTTAATTTTAAGCTCTTTAATTTTTTCTTCTTCAACATAGTCAGGAGATTTCATCATTAAATCTTGAGCTTCCCCTGTTTTTGGAAAAGCTATAACCTCCCTAATTGATGGTTCGTTTAAAACCAACATTAAAAATCTATCAATTCCTGGCGCAATACCACCATGTGGAGGAACACCATATTTAAAAGCTTCAATTAAATGACCAAACTTACGATATATATCTTCTTTTTTATTGCCCATTTTTTCAAAAACTTTAACTAAAATATCCACATCTGTCTCTCTTAAAGATCCTCCTCCTATTTCATAACCATTACAAACAAAATCATATTGCCAAGCAAACAAACTTTCAGGTTCTTCTTCTATTTTCTTTAAAATCTCTTCTTTTTTTAAACCATTTCTCTTTATTTTAACAAAAGGGTGATGAGTTGCATCCCATTTTTTCTCTGTTTCTTTCCATTCAAACATTGGAAAATCTACTATAAAAGCAAAAGCAAGTTCATTGGGATCGTTTTTATTCTTTCTTAAATCTGGTTTATCTGAAGAATATTTTTCCTGTGCCTCTTTCCATGAAATTCGCGGGAAAGGTTTTTCTGTTATCTTTTTATTTGGGAAAAATTTATTTAAAATTTCTATGTAAAGATTTTCAACTAATTGTAAAATTTCTTCTTGATCTTCTACCCAAGATACTTCAATATCAAGTTGAGTAAATTCAGGTTGCCTATCTCCTCTTGAATCTTCATCTCTAAAACATCTTGCAATTTGGAAATATTTTTCAAAACCAGCAACCATTAAAAGCTGTTTATATTGTTGAGGAGATTGGGGAAGAGCATAAAATTTACCAGGATAAAGCCTTGAGGGTACTAAATAATCTCTTGCTCCTTCTGGAGTAGATTTAGTTAAAATTGGAGTTTCTATTTCTATAAAACCTCTCTCAGAAAGCCAATTTCTAATAAAAAGCAAAATTTGGTGCCTTAAAATAATGTTTCTCTGCATTCTTTCTCTTCTTAAATCTAAATAACGATATTTTATTCTTAAATCCTCCGAAATTTCATAACCATTAGTCTCTATAGGAATTGGTAAAACATCGCTTTTATTTAGAATTTCAATCCTCTCAGGTAAAATTTCTATTTCACCAGTTTTTAAAGATGGATTAATTAAATTTGGCGGTCTTTTTTTAACAATCCCTTCTATTTTTAAAGCTGAACCTTTTTGTGATTTTAAAATTTCGAAATTATCAAAATTAGAGTCTACAACAACTTGAACAATTCCTGTTCGATCTTTAAGATCGATAAAAATAATTTTCCCATGATCTCTAATATTTAAAACCCAACCAAAAATTGTAATTTTCTTATCTAAAAAATTTAATAAATCTTCTATAAAAATATTTTTCATATTAAGGTATTAAAATAAATATCTTCAATTTCATTTTGTTCATCAAGCGCCTCAAGTAATTTTTTAAGCTTTTCTTTTGATTCTTCAGAAATTTCAATATATGAATTTGGTATAAAAGAAATATCTATTTTAAAATTATCTCTCAATTCTTTATTTTCATCTAAAAATTTTTTGAAATTAGAGAAATTTTCTATATCGAAATAAACCTCTATGTTTTCATTCGAACGAATTTCGTTAGCTCCAAGTTCTATAAACTTTAATTCAAGATTCTCGTCAAAAAAATTTTTATCTAAAATAATCACTCCTTGTTCTTTGAATACCCACTTTACTGAACCGCTCTCAGCTAATTTGCCTCCAAATTTATTCAAAATACCTTTAATTTCAGATGTTGTTCTATTCTTATTATCAGTTATAGCTTTCACTAAAATTGCAACACCTGATGGACCATAAATTTCATAAAAACATTCTTCTAAAGAACCAAAATCTATCTCTCCACTTCCTCTTTTAATTGCCCTTTCGATATTCTGCTGAGGCATTCCATAACTCTTCGCCTTCTCTATCGCAGCTTTTAATCTAAAATTCCCCTCAGGATCCTTGCCTCCTTCTTTTACTGCAATAGTAATTTCGTTAGCCAATTTAGAAAAAAGCTGTCCTTTTTTCTGATCCAGAACAGCTTTTTTATGTTTAATTTGTGCCCACCTTGAATGACCAGCCATAAATAAGATTTTAACTTAATTTTTTAATAGCTCTATCTATCCTGTGAATTGTTTTTTCTTTGCCTAAAATATAAGCTATATCAAAAGGAGAAGGGGAAGCTTCTTGACCGGTTAAAGCAACTCTAAGTGGCCAAAAAACTAAACCAAGATCGTTGGGAGAAAGTGGTGTTAAAACCAATTTTATTTTTTCTGGTAAGAATTCCTTTTCGTCTAATTTTTCTAAGATCTCTTTTGTTTTAATTAAAAAATTCTTTATGGTCTCTTTTGATGCTTTATTCCAAATTAAAAGCTGCGGTAAATACTCTGGGTCTTCAAAGAAATAAAAAGAGTTTTCGACAATCTCCTTTAAAGTATTTGCTCTTTCTTTTGCTAAATTAATTATTTTCAAAAGATATTCCTCTTCTGCTTTTCCATATAAATCTTCAAAATATTTATAAGTGAGATCTAGAAGTTCTTTATTAGATTTTTTAAAGATATATTGTCTATTAAACCAAAGAAGTTTTTTTTCATTAAAAACAGCTGGTTTTGTTTGAATCCTTTCTAAAGAAAAAGAATTAATTGCATCTTTTAAAAGATAAAATTCTCTATCTGACTTTTCGTGCCATCCTAAAAGCAAAATAAAATTTAAAAGAGCTTCAGGTAAAAAGCCATCTTTCCTAAAATCAAAAATACTAGTAGCTCCGTGTCTTTTAGAAAGCTTACTATAGTCAGGAGAAAGTATCATTGGAATATGTGCATAGTTTGGAATATTAAATCCTAAATATTTTAATACTACAATTTGCTTAGGAGTATTAGAAAGATGATCTTCTCCTCTTATAACATGAGATACATTCATTAAAGCATCGTCAATTGGTGTGGCAAAATTAAATAAGGGTTCTTGAAGTGATTTTGCTATTACAAAATCACCAATTAAAACACCATCAAAAGTTACTTCTCCTTTTATAAGATCTTTTACTAAAATTTTCTCGGGCAACATTTTTATCCTGTATACATAATTTCTAGTTTGAATAAAATTTCTTATCTCCTCTTTTGTAAGTTTTAAACATCTACCAGAATAACGGGGTGCAATCCCTTGTGAAATCTGCTCTAATTTCTGAGCCTCAAGTTCTTCTTTAGTACAAAAGCATTTATAAACCAATCCTTCTTTTTCCAATTTTAAAATTTTTTCACTATAAATTTGAATTCTTTCTGATTGTCTAAAAATCTCATCAAATTCAATACCTAACCATCTTAAACTTTCAATTATATCCTCTTCATATTCTTTTTTAGATCTTTCCTTATCAGTATCTTCAATTCTTAAAATAAATTTTCCATTATTTTTTCTAGCAAAAAGAAAATTAAAAAGAGCTGTTCTGGCCCCACCAATATGTAACCTTCCAGTAGGAGAAGGAGCAAATCTGGTAACTATCATAATTTAAAATTTTACCACTTTAAATATAAAAAGTAAATTTATGTTATAATTTTGAATCTATGGAAGAAAAACAGTTAAAAGAGGTTGTAATCGACGCTAAATCAAAAAGTTTTGGAAGATTAGCTTCTTTAATTGCTTATTACCTTCTTCAAAAAGATTTACCATTTTATCAACCAAATAAAATTTTCAAAAGAAAAGTTAAAGTTATTAATCTTTCTTTAGTTAAATTTACTGGCAAAAAGTTGGAGCAAAAAACAATAAAATGGCATACTGGTTATGTTGGACATCTAAAAGAAAAAAAAATAAAAGATTTATGGATTAAAGATAAAGAAAAACTACTAAAAAAAGCCGTAAAAGGCATGTTGCCTAAAAATAGACTTTTAAAAAAAAGACTTAAACTTTTAGAAATTGAATAAAATCATGGAAGAAAAAGAACGAGAACAATTTAAAACAATCCTTGAAGAAGGAAAATATATAGAAAGCATCGGAAGAAGAAAAACGGCAATTGCTAGAGTAAGAATTTTTAAAGGGGATCTAAATAATCAAATTAATATCAAAGTTAATGATAAAAATTATAAAGATTATTTTAATTCTATAGAACTAATTAAAACCGTCGATGCTCCTATTAGAAAATTAAAATTACAAGGACTTTTAAAAGTTAGCGCAAAAGTCAAGGGAGGTGGAATAAGAGGACAAGCAGAAGCTATCAGATTAGGGCTTGCTAGAGCTTTAGTAAAACTAGAACCATCTTTCAAACCTAAACTTAAAAAGAGTGGTTTTCTAACTCGTGATCCTAGAGAGGTTGAAAGAAAAAAATATGGAAAAAAGAAAGCAAGGAAATCTCCTCAATGGCACAAAAGATAAAAAAGAAAATATTTATTCTCTCTATTATCTTAACTTTAATCGGTATTGTAATTTTATATTCTGCCTCAACCTATCAAGGTCTTAAAATCTTTAATGATCCATATTATTTTTTAAAAAAACAAATATTTTATTTTTTAATTTTAGCTATTCCTGGATTTATATTCTTTAATAGAATCCCAGAAAAAACACTAAAAAAATTTTCTTTTTTAATTTTAGGGATAAACTTTATTGCTTTAATTGCTGTTTTAATTTTAAATTCTGGTGGGATAAAAAGATGGCTTTATATTGGAAAATTTTCAATTCAACCGGCAGAATTTTTTAAATTTGCTTTTTTATTATATTTTTCTTTTTACCTTAATGAAAAACTAACTTTTTCTAAGTTTATGAAATTTTTCATTATTTTGATTTTAAGTTTAATTTTAATTCTAGCTGAAAAGTCTTTTTCTAACTCTTTAATTCTTTTTTTAATTGGTGTTTCAATTTTTTTAAGATCCAACTTTCAAATAAGGAGAATTCTATTTATTTTTTTACCACTTATTTTAGTTATCATTATTGGGTTTTTTGGAGCCTCATATAGAGTAGAAAGAATAAAAAAATTTCTTGAGGGAGGAGAAATTTTTTGGCAAATATCTGAGTCTAAAAACGCTATAATCTCAGGTGGTCTTTTGGGTAAAGGTTTAGGAAATGGAAAAATAAAACTTTTCTTACCACAAGCATATAATGATACTATCTTTGCTGTAATTGGAGAAGAATTTGGTTTTTTAGGATCTTTTTTTATTCTTTTAATTTTTTATCTATTTTTAAAAAACATTTTGAAAATTAGCTTCCAAGAAAAAAATAATTTCCTTTCAATTTATGCTTTTGGATTTTTTATCTGGATGTTCTCTCAAATATACATCCATATTGCTGTTGTAATAGGAATCATTCCTCCTACAGGGGTTAATCTACCTTTTTTTAGTTATGGAGGATCGTTTTTAGTTTCTACTCTCTGGGCTTTAGGAGTTCTTTTGAGAAAAATTCAAATTTAAAAAATTTTTAATTTCGTTAAAAACTAAATCATAGTCGTTACCCAAAATATTAACTAATTCTTCGTCTTTCAAATCTAAAACTTCACTTAAAAGTAATATGTTTTTTTTAAAAAATTTTTTTGCTTTTTCTTCTTTTAAATTTGTTAAAATAGTTATTGGCCAAAGATTATAATTTTCAATTAAACTATAAAGACTCTCGTTTAAGGGAGAATTCCAACTTGTAATTTTTATATCTTTACAATAAGCAAATTTCAAAACTTCAATAGTAACTTTAGTATTAGTAACCAACCATGGTTTAACTTTTTCTTTAGAATTTTCTTTTATATCTAAAAACCTTGACCAAAAAACTAGTATATCTTTAACCTCTGTTTTAAAATAGTTTTCTTTATGAAATTTACATTCTATAATATAAGCAATTTCATCTTTTTTTGCTATTATATCTACTTCATGACTTATGCATTTACCTTCAATAATTTGATTATTTAAAGTTTTATAACCATAATTTTGTAAAACCTTTGAAAAATATTTTTCAAAAACAAAACCATTTGGTCCAAGTTTAAAAATTGCCTGTTTAAGATTGTATTTAAAAGCAGCGGGTGGATAATTTTTCTTTAAATAATTAAAAATAATATTGAATATTTCTTGAGTGCTCCTAACTTGTAAAAGCTTGTCTTTTAAATTAAAATAAATTTCCCTTGCTTTTTGTAGCGAAAAACCAATTTTAGCTAAAGAAGTTATTATCTTTTCTTCATTAAACTCTTCTAAATTGGTCGTGTTTTTATATATTAATTTTTCCATAAAATTTTCTAATATAATCAAAAGCTATAACCATTGGTAAAAAAATAAAGATTTTATCAACATAAAAAAGATTTAAAAAGGTATAAAATTGAAGTAAAATAAAAATTGCAAAAATTGTATTTTTAAAATCTAGTTTTTCGAATAAAAAAATTAAAATATTTAAAATTAAAAAATAAATTAAGTTAAATTTTCCGAAACTAGTTGAGAAAATAAAATAATAAGGAAAAAAATTACTGTTTTTCAAAAACCAAAATAAGTTATGTGAAATAAAATAAAAAATTGAAAGTAAAATACCAAAAAAAGAATTTTCAAAGAAAAAAATAAAAATCAAATTTAAAATAAAACTTTTAACTAAAAAAATTAACTTAAAATTAAAATAAAAGGTTGTAATTAAAGTAAATAAAAAAAGGAGAAGATAAATTCTATAATAAAAGTTTAAAAAAATTAAAATAGCAAATATTAAATTTAAAAAAAGAATTTTAAATATCAATGTTTTTAGCATGGGGAGCGTGTATTTCTATAAATTTTTTTCTTGGCTCTACTTCTTGCCCCATTAAAATACTAAAGTATCTATCTGCTTCCTCTGCATCTTTAATGCTTACTTTTTTTAAAACTCTTTTTTTGGGATTCATTGTTGTTTCCCAAAGTTCCTCCGGATTCATCTCTCCTAAACCTTTATATCGTTGAACCTCAAAATGTAATTTTTTCTTTGAAATTTCTTTAATAATATTTTCTTTTTCTTCATCAGAATAAGCATAATAAACCTCCTTACCAACTTGAATTTTATAAAGAGGCGGTTGAGCAATATAAATATGCCCATTTTCTATTAATGGTTTAAAATAGCGATAAAATAAAGTTAAAAGAAGGGTACGAATATGTGAACCGTCAGTATTATGAAGTAAAATTCCTCCGCTACCAGCAAAAAAATTCTGATTAACTGGGACGACAAAATCATAAACCCATTTTTCTTTCGATTTTATTTTTTTATTTGATTTTATAGCTAATAAAACAAACTTTTTAAAAGTTTTCTTTTCCTTTTTAGATTTTTTTTGATTTTCATTTATTAAGACTTTATAAAAAATCTTATTTTTATCTTTTAAAATTTTTATATAAGGTAAAATTTTAATTTGTCTTAAAATAACAATAATACCCTCGACAAGATCTTTAGATTGAATTTTAGAATCACTAGAGTCAAAAATTCCTCTTAGAAAACTTTTTTGAATTTCAGTTTTTACATTAAAAAATAAATCTGGGACAAATTTTTCAGAATGTTTTTTATTTAATAAACCCAATTTTTCTAAAATTAAATTAAATAGAGGTAAATTAAAAAAAACTAGATAATCACTTTTCCTTTTTTTAATACCAATATCTTTTTTAAATACTTTTTTGAAATATTTCTGAAATTTCAAAATTTTATTTAATCTTTTGGTTAAAAAATAAAAGTCATTACTTTTTCTTAAAAATTTAGTTCCTAAATAAAAACCCAAAATATAAGCTAAATCTTTATCAATTTTGAACGAAAGTGAATTAATTTTTATAAAAACTTCTTTTTCAATTTTTGGAAGCTGAAGAGGCAAAATTAAATAATCTCCTCTTTTTACTTTATGGCCAGCTTTAAGGACAATTTTTCCTTTGCTGTAAACATAAATACTATGAAAAGGGGTTACTGTAATACAATAACCATTTATCGTTTCTATTCTATAAAGCGGCGTTCTCAAAGGGTGTTTTACTACTTTTAAAATTTCTTTAATTTGTAAATTAGATTTTTTTTGATTGTAAGTCAGTATTTCAAAATCTTTAAAATTAAACTTTCCAAAAAAATCTTCAACTTTTATTAAAGTAAATTTTTTATTCTTTTTATCATAAACAAAAACCGGCGTGTCTCCAGTAATACTATCTGCATCAGTAGCAATAATTATCTTAGAATATCTTAAGCCTTCGTAGTTAAAATCTTTTCCAAAATTTGTACCTAAAGCAATTATTAAATTTTTAACCTCTTCTGATTTTAAAATTTTATCAATTTTTGCTTTTTCAACATTTAAAATTTTACCCCTAAGAGGAAAAACTGCTTGAAAAATTCTATTTCTAGCTTGTTTAGCTGAACCACCAGCAGAATCTCCCTCCACTATAAAAATTTCAGCTTCTTCTTTTTTTTTAGTTGCACAATCAGCTAATTTACCTGGCAAGTTAAAACCAGAAAAAGCTCCTTTTCTTAAGACGTTTTCTTTTGCTAATTTTGCAGCTTTTCTTGCTTTGTAAGAAAGTAAAACTTTGTTAAAAATATTCTTAGCATCACTAGAGTTAATTTCTAAAAATTCTTTGAAATTCTTTTGAACAATATTTTCAACTATTGATCTTATCTCTGGATTACCAAGTTTTGATTTTGTCTGTCCCTCAAATTGGGGATTTGGTATTTTAACAGAAATAATTGCTAAAAGACCTTCTCTTACATCTTCGCCAGAGAAATTTTCTTCTTTTTCTTTTAAAAAACCCTTTTCTCTCGCCCAATCATTTATGGCTCTAGTAAGACCACCTCTAAAACCTGTAAGATGTGTGCCGCCTTCTGAATTTTTAATATTATTAGTAAATGCCAACTCCAATACATCACTTGAATCAATATAAACAATTCCAATTTCAACTAAAACTTCTTCTTCTTTTTGACTTATGTAAAAAATTTCTTTTTGGATTGGTTTTTTAAAAAAAGAAAGATAGTTTATAAATGATTTTACTCCATTTTCAAAATAAAAACTATATTCTTTGTTTTTGTCTTCTCTTTGGTCGCTTATATAAAATCTGACACCTGGAGTTAAAAAAGCTTGTTCTCTTATATGTGATAAGATCTTTTCTAAATCAAATTTTATTTCTTTAAAAATTTTTTTATCTGGTTTAAAAATAATTCTAGTTCCTGTTTTTTTTGTTTTTCCAATTTTTTTCAACTTAGTAATTGGTTTACCTTCGCTAAACTCTTGTCTCCAAATAAAACCATCTCTTTCGACTTCTGCTATTAATTTTTCAGAAAGAGCATTCACAACGCTTACACCAACACCATGTAGACCACCAGAAACTTTATAAACTTGATTAGAAAACTTTCCTCCTGAATGAAGAACTGTTAATATCGTTTCTAAAGCAGACTTTTTTGTTTTTGAATGTATATCTACTGGAATTCCCCTTCCATCATCCTTTACCTCAATAAAATTTTCTTTTAAAATCCTAATTTCAATATTTTTACAATAACCAGCTAAAGCTTCATCGATTGAATTATCAACTACTTCCCAAATTAAATGATGAAGTCCTTCGCTTCCGGTTGATCCGATATACATTCCAGGTCTTTTTCTAACCGGCTCTAACCCTTCTAAAACCTCAATATGTTTTGCTGTGTAGTCCTCCATAGTGCGCGCGGGAGGGATTGAACCTCCGACCTCGGTCTTATCAGGACCGCGCTCTACCACTGAGCTACGCGCGCTTTAAATTTTTAACATTAAATTTTAACATAAAATTATTCAAAATATTTAATTAAAACTTCATATTTTTTAAAATCATAACCTTCAAATTGGCTTGAAGTTGGATTTTCAGAAAGTTCATTTAAAAAAAATCCTATTTTATAAATTAAAAAAACAAAAATAATTAACTCTAAAATAATAAAAAAAACCGAAATTAAGTTAATAAGCTTCAACCATTTCATCTTATAAAAAATGTTCCGGTTATTTGAAAGGAACCGTCATAATTTATTTTATCAATAGAAACTAACTTGTTTTTCTTTATAAAATTTAAAAACGAATTTATATTTTTAATCTTTTGATTAAAATTAGAGCCATCAATTATTAAAGTAAATTTTATTTCATTTTCAGTAAAAAAATAATTTACTTCTCCAAAAAGATTATAAATTGACATAAACGATTTAATTTTATCTCTAAAAGTCAAAGCTTCTTCTTTAGAAAAAAAGAGGTTTTCTATCTTTTTTATTTTATCAACAGCCAAAATTCTCTGGTTTAAAAGATTATTATAATTTGAAATTAAATCTTGGTTTTTCTGATTTAAATTTTTAATTCCGCTTATTTCACTTATCTGACCTTTAATTCTTTTATCCCATAAACTAAAGCTTATAAAAATTAAAATTAAAAAAAATAAAAAAAACAAAAAACTTTTTAAAAAATTCTTAAATAAATATTTCCTCATGGAGCAAGTTTTTTTCTACCCTTCCTCCTTCTATTTCTTAAAATTCTTCTACCACTTGGACTGCTTGATCTTTTTAAAAAACCACTTTTTCTTTTTTGTTTAATTTTTGTCCACATAATATCAACACTTTCTACATATAATTTTTACATTTAATTAAAAATTTTACTTGTTGATATAAAAAATTTTTTAATTATAATATTATAATTTAACAATAAATATGGAGCAAATGGATTTTAAAGAGTTAAATAAAACTTGGCAAGAAATTCTAAATTCGATTGAACTTGAGGTTTCAAAACCAACCTTCAAAACCTGGTTTGTAAATACCTCTATTGTTGAAAAAAAGGGGGATAAACTCATAATAGGAGTTCCATCTAATTTTGTAAAAGAATGGCTTAAAAAAAGATTTTTATCACTAATTACAAAACACACTAAAAGAGTTTTCCAAGACATAAAAAATCTAGATTTTGTTGTTGTTAATAAACCAAATATCGTTTCAATTTCTCAAATTTATAAAAAACAGGTTCAAACCTCAAGCAAGCTTGAAATATTTCAAATAGATCCAAAAACAAATCTGAATAAAAAATATAAATTCTCCAACTTTGTTGTGGGACAAAATAATGAAATTGCTTTTGCTGCAGCTGAAGCTGTTGTTAAAAATCCTGGCGAAAAATATAATCCCCTTTTTGTTTATGGAAGTGTTGGACTTGGAAAAACACACCTTCTTCAAGCTATTGGAAATGAAGTTTTAGATAAAAATAAAAATTTAAATGTAAAATACTTAACATGCGACAAATTTATTAGCGAACTAGTTAATCACATAAAAAATCAACAAATAGAAGAATTTAAACTGAAATTTAAAGATTTAGATATTTTAATTATTGATGATGTTCACTTTTTATCACAAAAAGATAGAGCTCAAATTGAATTATTCCATATTTTTAATTTTCTCTACGATAGAGGAAAACAGATTGTCTTTTCTTCTGATAGACCTCCTATTTTAATAAATGATATTGAAGAAAGATTAAGATCAAGATTTGAGGGAGGATTAGTAGTAGATATTACACCGCCGGAGTACGAGACAAGATTAGCAATTTTAAAAATGAAACTTTCAGAAAAAGGAGAATATTTGCCTGATGATGTTTTATTTTTAATCGCAGAAAAAGTTCAAAAAAACGTAAGAGAATTAGAAGGAGTTTTAAATAAAGTTTTACTTTACGTTAATAAAAAACAACAAATAAATAAAGAAGTTGTAGAAAAAATTTTAAAAGAGTATTATCAAGATTCTTTCAAACTCATTTCTCCTTCAAGAATTTTAAATATTGTCGCTTCTTTTTACGAAATTAACCAAAAATATTTATTAGAACCTACGCGTAAAAAAGAATACGTAAAGCCAAGACAAATTTTAATGTACCTTCTCAGAGAATTAGCTAATTTATCATATCCAGCAATCGGAGAAAAAATCGGAGGAAGAGATCATACAACTGTTATGTATGCTTGTGAAAAAATCAAGAAAGATCTCCAAAAAAATCAAGAATTAGCAAAGGAGATTGAAATTTTAAAAGAAAAAATTTTAAATAGTTAATTATTTTGTTTATTTTTTGTGGATTAAAATATTCAAAAATTTTTTCCACAATTAATCAAAGTAATTAAAATTAAAAAAAATTAAAAAAAACTTAAAAATAAGTGGATTTTATTTTCCACTTTTTCCACAACATTTTATGGAAATTACAATATTAAAAGAAAAAATTAAAAATACTTTAAGCTTAGTAGAAAGAGTTAGTGGAAAAAAATCTGGTCTTTCTATTTTAGATAAATTTTTAATAAGCACAAAAAAACAAAATCAAATTGAAATTAAAGCAACAGATCTTGAAATAGGTTATACTTGTTATCTTCCTGCTCAAATAGAAGAAGATGGTAAAGTTGTTTTACCGATTAAAGTTTTTAATGATTTTATTAATAGATTTCAAGAAGAAGTTTTAAAATTAAGATTAAAAGAGAATAATCTTGAAATAATTGGTAAAAATTCTTATTCTTTAATTCCTACTTCAGATCCAGAGGATTTTCCTATCATTCCTCAAACTAGTCGTGATAAAAAAATTTCCTTAAATTTTTCAGATTTTCAAGATGCAATTAAAAGGCTTTTACCAATTTTAAAATCATCAGAGTTGAAACCAGAATTAAACGGTCTTTATATTTATCTTGATAACAATGAATTTAAAATGGTTGCAACTGATAGTTTTAGATTAGCAGAAAAAACTTTTGAAAAAGGTAAATTTAAAACAGAAGAAAAAAATATGTCTTTGTATATTCCTAAAAGAATTATTCAAGAATTAAGTAATTTAAAAATTTCTAAAGAAGCAGAGGTTTTTATTTATTTTGATGAAAATCAGGTTGAGTTCGAGGTAGATAATAATTTTTTAATTACAAGATTGATAAATTTAGAATATCCAAAATATCAAGAAATTATTCCGAAAGATTTTAATATTATTTTTACTATCAATTTCCAAGAAATTTATGATGGTGTAAATCTTAATAAAGTTTTTGCTTCAAAAATTAACGAGGTCACTTTTAGTTTTAAAGATAATGAATTGTTATGCGAGACAAAAAATGAGCTTTTAGGTGAAAATAGAGTTATTTTAAAACCAAAAATAATAAAAAAAGAAGTAGAAGATTTTAAAATAGGTTTTAATATAGATTTCTTTTTAGATGGGCTTGATTCGGTTAAAGATGATGAAGTTTTAATAGGATTTAATGATAACGAAAAACCATCTCTTTTGAAAAACCCAAAAGAAAAAGATTTTTTCTATATCCTTATGCCTATTTATGTTTAAAAAAATTAAAGTAAAAAAGCCTTCTATTTTAAATATTTTTCAAGAAATTAAAGAAATTTTTCCTGAAGAAAAAATTAGATTTAAAATAAAAGACGATGAAATAGTTTTTTATGTTCAAAATCCTAATATAGTTTTTCCTTTAAAAAAATTTTTAAATAAAAAAAATATTAAATTCAAAATAATTTTTATTTAAAAGATAAAATTAAATTTGGATCTATCCAGAGGGGTAATTCAAAATTTTCTCTATTTGAGAGTAACCAAGTTAAAACTCCTAGTTCCCAGTTTTTAAATTGCGGATCTGAAAAAGGATTTTGTGGGGGCGGTCCTAAAGGATCATCTTTATTTACATAATATAAAATATCATGAACTACAATAGCTGGTTTAAAAACAGAATTACTATAATTTGTAGTAGGAAGGTTGGTATCTTTTTCAAACGGTTTTAGTTCAATTATTTGCCACTCGCCATTTAACATTGGTTTTTGATATTTCGGAAAATTTGGTTTTTTAAAAATTTCAGTATCTTTTAATTTTAAATATTGAGGTAAGGATAAGACATAAGTAAAAATATCATGCCATAAAGGTACTGCTGCAGTAAAACCAGCTGCTTTAGTAGACATTGGAGTCTCGTCATTATTACCAGCCCAAACACTAATTACTATAAAAGGCGTGTAACCAAAAACCCAAGCGTCTCGATTTTTTTCTGTTGTTCCAGTTTTAACTGCTACTTGCCATCCATAGATATTTAATTTAGAACCAAAAGAGAAAACTCCAACTCTTGCTAAATCGTCTGAAAGAATATCGTTTACAATTCTTACAGCGTTTTCATCAAAGACTTTTTTTCTTTGAGGTTTATATTCAAAAATTAAGTTATCTTTTTTATCATAAATAAATTTAATAAAACTTTGAGTTGGTAAATACCCTTCAGTAGCTAAAGCGCTATAAGCTCTTATCATATCCATCATTTTTATTTCGATAGTTCCTAATCCTAAAGAAAGTCCATAATTTTTATTAGGATTAAGGGTTGAGATTTCGAGTTCTTTTAGTCTCTTTAATACATTTTCATAACCAGCAAGGTAAAGAACTTTTATTGAGGGAATGTTTAAAGATTGTCCTAAAGCCTGTCTTACAGTAACTGGTCCTCTAAATTTTTCGTCCCAATTTTTAGGGGCGTAAGGATTTTTTGGATCTAAAGAAAAATTAGTTGGTGTATCAAATAAAATGGTCTCATCTGAATAACCTTTTTCAAAAAAAATACTATAGATAAATGGTTTTATAGCAGAACCAACTTGTCGTGGTCTTGAAGCAATATTTACTGCCCCATCAATAGATTTATCAAAATAATCTTTCGATCCTACTAAAGCTAAAATTTCTCCGTTTCTAGGATCTTGAATCATTAAGGCTATATTTTTAGCATTATAATTTTTAAAATTTATCTCTGCATAATTTCTAGCTAATTTTTCTGCTTGTTTTTGAATATCATAATCTAAAGTTGTAATTACTTTAAATCCAGCAATGTTTAAATTAATATCTTTAAATTTTTCTTCTAAAATTTTTTTAACCTCTAAAACAAAATGAAGAGCTTGAACTTCTTTTGGTGTTTTTTTGATTTCTATTTTTTGAGAAATAGCCTCCTCAAATTCTTTTTTACTAATATATCCTTCTTCTAGCATTCTTTTTAAAACATAATTTCTGCGGTCAAGAGCTAAGTGGGGGTTTTTTAAAGGAGAATATATTGCTGGAGCATTAGGTATACCTACTAAAAGAGCAATCTCGCTTAAATTTAAATCTTTGATATCTTTATTAAAATAAAATTCACTAGCGCTTTTTATTCCATATCTACCTTCTCCAAAATTAACATTATTGATATAAGCAGCTAAAATTTCGTCTTTACTATATTTTTTTTCAATAATTAAAGCTAAAATTATTTCTTTAATTTTTCTAGTAATGGTTTTTTTCTGAGATAAAAACCTATTTCTAACAATTTGCTGAGTAATAGTTGATCCCCCGTATTTAAGATCGCCTTTTTTAAGATTAAGATAAATTGCTCTTATAATTCCTTTTAGGCTTATTCCAGGATGTTTATAGAAGTCTTTATCTTCAACAGCTATAAAAGCTTTTTTTATTATTTCAGGAATCTCTTCTGCTTTTATGGCTGTTTTTTTAGGACCAATTTCGTAAAGAAGATATTTACCTGTTCTATCATAAATTTTTGTAGATTCTTCTTTTGTAAGAGAATAAATATCTGGTAGAGAAGCTATAATAAAAGATAAATAAAAAAACGAAAAAGTTAAGAGCAAAATAAAAATAGTTAGGATAAAATAAACTAATTTAAAAATGGTCTTTTTTTGTTTTTTCCTTCGCATTTTTAAAATATTTAACTTATAATTATAAATTATGCAAGATATAAACTTAACTAAAATTTGGAAAGAACAAGAAGAAAAGATGGCTCAAAAGTTGGCAGAACTTACTAATTTGCCATATATTAATCTTAATTATTCATTTATTCCTCAAGAAGTTTTAAATATTATAGACCCCAAAGACGCAGAAGAATATAAACTGGTAATTTTTTGGTTAGATTCTAATAAATTAAAAATAGGGGTTTTAGATCCGAAAAATGAAAAAACATTAAGCTTTATCGAAGATCTTAAAAAAAGAGGATATGAAACTGAAATTTTTATTATTTCTCAAGGTTCTTTTAAAAAGGTAATTGAAGATTATAATAAAATTAAAAATCAAAAAACAAAAACTATAAACGTAAGTGTTATTCATATAGAAAATTCCTTAATCGAGAAGATAAAAAATGATATAAAAGACTTAAAAGATTTAGACGAATTAATTTCAAAATACAATACACCAAAATTAGCTTTTGATATTTTAGAGGTTATAATAGGGGCTATTTTAATTTTTCATCCTTCTGATGTTCATTTTGAGCCCCAAAAAGAATTTGTTGATATTAGATTTAGAATTGATGGTCTTTTACATAAAGTTGGTAAAATTTCTTTTAGTTCATATCAAATAGTTAAAAATAGGCTAAAAATATTATCTAGAATGAAAATAACTTTTAGAAAATTAAGTCAAGATGGAAGATTTACTCTTAGCCTTCCGACAAAAGAGTTAGAAGTAAGAAGTTCTGTGATTCCAGGAGATTATGATGAAACTTTTGTTTTAAGAATTTTAGACCCAGAAACAGTTAAACTTCAATTAGAAAATCTTGGTTTTAGAGAAGATCAGTTAATTATAATTAAAAAGAATCTAATCCAGCCAAATGGAATGATCTTAACTACAGGACCAACTGGTTCAGGTAAGACAACTACTCTTTATAGTTTTATTCATAAAATTAATAGCCCAAATATTAAAATAATAACTATAGAAGATCCTATCGAATATAAAATGCCAGGAATTCAACAAACTCAAGTTAATCCAAAAGAAGGATATACTTTTGCTTCTGGTTTAAGAGCAATTTTAAGACAAGATCCAGATGTTATTTTAGTAGGAGAAATTAGAGATGAAGAAACAGCAAATATTGCTGTTAATGCTGCTTTAACAGGTCATTTAGTTATTTCAACGCTGCATACCAATGATTCAGTTGGTACTATTCTTAGACTTTTAAATTTAAAAGTTAGAAAAGAACTTATACCACCTGCTTTAAGATTAGTCATTGCTCAAAGATTAGTAAGGAGAATTTGTAGTTGCGCTAAAAAAGAAAAAGATAAAGAAAAAGAAAACAAAATAAAAGAGATATTAAAAGATTTACCTTCAAATATTTTAGAAAATTATGATTTAGACAATATTTTTTTCCCCATACCTCAGGGATGTAATATTTGTAACTACATTGGTTATAAAGGAAGAATTGGTTTATATGAAATGTTTGAAATGGATAGGGATTTGAGCGAAATAATAATAAAAGAACCATTAGAGCAAGTTATTTATGAATATTTAAAAATGAAAGGTTTTGTTAATTTGATACAGGATGGAATTTTAAAGGTTATTAAAAATATAACATCTCTTGAGGAACTTGAAAGGGTGCTAGGTTTTATTTTATGAGCTGGAGGGTTAAAAAAAGAATTCAAATAACATTTTTTCTTTTTTTGATTTTTTTAGTTTTTATATTTTTTATTTATTCTTTGAAAAAAGAAAAACCAAGTTGTTTTGATGGAATTCAAAATCAGGGCGAAATTGGGATTGATTGTGGGGGGCCGTGTATTCCTTGTAGATTTTTTGAACTTAAAGAGCCAGAAATTGAAACAATTAAAAAATTTGATTTTAGAGGTGTTTTAGACATACTAGTTGTTATTTTAAATAAAAATTACGATTATGGGCTAGATAATTTTACTCTTAAAATAAAAATTATAAAAGACGACATTGTTTTATTAGAGCAAGAAAAAATTTCTTTTCTTAATCCTGGTCAAAGAAAGTATATAATTTTTGAAGGACTGCCTTTAAAGTATTTAAACTATAAAGTAGATGTTGAAATAAAAAGATCTAATTGGATAAAACCCAAAATTTCTTCAGATAATATAGAATTAGATTTTCAAAATGTTAATATTCAAAAAGAAGGAAATTTTTATATTTTAAGCGGAACAATTTTAAACAAGAGAAATATTTCGATAAATAATATTAAAATTTTAGGTATGTTGCTTTCAGAATACGATGAAATTTTAAATATAGGGGTAATAAATTTAGGAAATCTCGGCCCGCTTAAAAATAAAGAATTTAAAATCTTTTTAAAAATTCAACCAACTCCTTATAGTAAGTTTAAATTAGTCCCCGATGTTAATCTCTTTTACTAAAGAGTTAAAAATTAAAATAATAGCAACAGTTTGTTTAATTTTAATTCTTTCGATAATAACTCTTTATAGTTTAGGGTCTAAGGGAAAACTTTATTTAAAGCAACTTTTATTTTTTTTCTTTGGTTTATTATTTTTACTTGTGTCTAAAAATGTTTATTTTCTTTTTTTAAAAAATAAATTTTTTTATCTAATTTTTTTACTAATTTTTATTTTAAACATTATAGTTGTCTTTTTAGGCGTAAAAAAAGCCTGGTTTGATTTAGGTTTTTTACATTTTCAGCCAATTGAATTTTTAAAAATTTTTTTTATTTTTATTTTAGTTAGAAATTTAGCTTATCAAGAGGAAATAAAGAGGCTAGATCAATTTTTAAAATATCTTATTTTAATTCTTATCTTTTCTTTTTTAAGTTATTTACAAAACGACCTAGGTTCTTTTTTGATTTTTCTTTCTATTTGGTTCTTTTTAATTTTTTATTATTTAGATTTTAGAATTAAAATTTTTCTTGTTTTTTTGATTTTCTTATTTTCGATAATTTTTTGGTTTTTTCTAGCTAAAGATTATCAAAAAGAAAGAATTTTAAATTTCCTTTATCCAGAAAGAGATATTTTTTCGACAGGTTATAATGCTTT
>Ga0197143_1000804_pt1 | contig 29980 bp, 33 predicted proteins | sample GBS70_MetaG_FD_148603 | JGI IMG/M metagenome (GOLD analysis project Ga0197143, IMG submission 148603) | Sediment microbial communities from Great Boiling Springs, Gerlach, Nevada, United States - GBS 70_MetaG | ecosystem: Environmental > Aquatic > Thermal springs > Hot (42-90C) > Sediment... | reverse complement strand
TAAATTTGATACCAATACATGGTGGGGAGTTATTATAATTTTGTGACTTCCTGTCAAAAAATCAAAAATCCCTCAAAAAATAGCCGTATTTTTTCAGAAGTGTCAACCAAAGTGCTCTCTGAAACACCCCGGGTTTAATTTTAAGGGGTTTTGTTTTGAATTTATTTCTGGTTTTTTCTTCCATTCCCCTATTTCCTTTTCCTCTTTCAATTTGAGAACCCCCACAATGGAAAGTTAATTATTCAACAAAGCAAAAAATCAAAAATCCTTCCAAAAAACTCTCAAAAAACAGCACCACTTTTTCAGAGGTCTCCACAAAACTCCTCAATGTGAAATCCATCTATCTCAACCCGTGGTCCAATGCAAAGGTAGATGAGGAAGCCGTTCTCATTCACTTAAAATTTGCAAGGATATATAAAATCACCGATTACCTTCCGAGGGCATTCTTCATAACAAATGTCCAGAGAGCCGACGAAAAGTGGATTTTTTCTGCGCTCAGAAATAACGAATTTGACCCGGAAGAAGTCCTCTATCTTTCAGAAGATTTTCCAGAAATTACTCCTTTAACTTTTGAAAGCAGAGTAAAAATTATCCACTGCTCAGTCCACAAAGTGTCTATAGAAGTCTCAACCAATGCTGACGGATTTCTCGTCCTTTCAGATTCCTATTACCCGGGAGAAGGAAATGCTATGTGAACGGAAAAGAAGAAAAAATCTACAAAGCATATACATTTTTAAGAACTGTTTACCTCAAAAAGGGAAACCATACTGTCAATTTTGTCTACGAACCGTTTTCATACAAAATTGGAAAAATAATAACAATCACCACTTTGATAATCTGCCTCACTTTCCTTCCCTGTTCCACCGAAAATCCGGCAAAAACCTGACCCCCAGCACTTCGAAAAGGAAGAAAAAAGACAACCCCTTTTCCTCCTCATCCCTTCTCTCCTTCTGGTCTTGACCTTCATTCTCACTGTGCGATGGATAAATCTCGCATCGGAATTTGCAAAATCAAGATGGTATGGACAGATGCCATACGTTTTAGAGAAACACAGCGAAAGAGAGAAGGCTTTACAATCTCTGCAAAAGGGAGTAAGCCTCAAAAAACTGCCTACGAAGCCCACGGGGGACTTCCGCTTATATACAATGCGGAAAAGAGATTGAGCGAATCCCTGGAACATTTTGAAAAGGCAATGAGAATTATTCCAAACGCGAGGGGATTCATAAACTGCGCAGCATTGAAAACAAAGTCACATAGATACACCGATGCAATCACAGATTTAAAAAGGGCTATAGGACTTGACTCGAAGAACAGTGAGGCCTACTTCGGATTAGCGTAGTGTATGAACTTCTGGAAAAAATAGAGGCTGAAAAGTAGAGGAGAACGGCGAAGAATTAAAATAAATTACGAAAAAAAGGTTCAAAACTTTACCTCCAGACCAATTCCAGCACCATCTTTCATAAACACAGGAGAAAATCGGACCTTCTTCTCCTCAACGGATTTGTTATAAGAAATAGCAACAGGAATGGAAGTAATAATTTCCGCAAGCCTCAAACTGAGAAAACACATTGTAGCCACTCCGAAACCAGTGAGAGCAACATCTAAATCCTGTGCACTTAGAACCACAATTATCCCTCCCAGAATTGAACCTGTTTCTCCTATCAGAAAAATTGCCCCTGTTTTAGAACGGGAGTAAAAATGCCCTACCCCAAAACCGGGAAATATAGAAAGTAAAAAAGCACCTGCAACCGATACCTTTTTTGAAAACGGCTCTTCCTCAGAAATCATTTCAGGGGTGCTGTATTTTTCCTCCTTTTCAGCGGGCAGAATTCTCAATTGCCTGTGTCTTTCAAACTCCCCCTCTATCCCCACTCCCCTCAAAACTTCCACTATGCTGTTTAAAAGTTCCGACTCTGATTCACACAATTTAGAATATGCCCGCCTCTCCTTCTCTTTTGTCTCCCATAACTCTCCTGTAACAAGGTATCCCTCTTTAATTTTTATTATACTCCCGCTTACCACCCACTTTATCCCCCTCTTTTTCAAGACTTCAAGCATTTTCTCCTCAATCAGATATGGAGTAAACCCAATTTCTTCAAAAAATTTTTCCCTTTCATCAACTTCCATAACATCGTATCCTGCATTTTCGAGTTTTTTTATCATTATTTCCACATAGGAATTCACAACTTCCTCCTCAACGCCTTCCGAAACCACCGGATTGAGGACAATTATCCGGGAAGACTCCGCAGAGGAGTAAAAAACAGGGAGAAAAATAATGCTTAAAACCAGAACTCGCATCCGATAAAAGCATCTCCTCCGGAAAAAATCAGTGAAGGATAAAGTGTAATCCTTTTCAATTTCTCATTATTCCTTTTTGTTCCAAAAATTGAATAGACGAAATCAAAAGCCCTCGAAATCCCAAAAATCGTTCCACCCGCGATTACCATGTTTTTGCCGTTTTCTTCATCATACTGGATCAACCCTGTGACCAAAATTCCGCCTCCGAGCACCTGCCCCATTAACGAAATTATTCCCTCAAACGAACTTCCTCCGTAAAAGTTTCCTGAACCAAAACCTATCAAGAGTGAAAGCGTGCCTGCTGCAAAAACAGACTTTTCTCTCTTTTTCAGAATCTCTACTTCCTCCCTGATCTCTTCTTTTATTCCCATCAACCTCTTTCCCAGATATGAGGACCTTTCAAGCATTTTGGGAAATGAACAGAAACATTTCTCTATCTCTGACCCCTCAATTCTTCCTGTCTCTACATCAAGAAGTTGAATTGACAAAAAATAGGTTCCCTCTATGAAGGAGACATCTCCTGTGATTATCTTCTGAACCCCGAGAATCTTTCCCACCTCAACCCTTGTGCTTTCATCAACTACTGGTGTGTGTTGAAATCCCTGTTCTTTCAGGATTTTGTCCCTGTTCGTCCTGTCTATAACATCAAATTTTCCTGTAGAAACAATCCCATCAATTATCGCATTTGTTATGAGGATCAGCATTTCTTCCTTTAAATTTCCCCTTATATCCATAACTGCTACTCTCGTCCTCTCTTCCCCTCCTGTTATAAGGGGATTTAAAAGGAAAAGTATAATAATACCCCTTTTAATCATCTACTTCTTAAAACTTCCAGAGAATACCTGCTCCCAATGAAGGATATACAACCTCCGAAGTTCTACCTCCCAGTCCAGCGAAGAGTTTTAATGCTGTTGAATCCTTTGTCCAGATTATTGTCCCTATAAGCATCCTGAAACCCGGATCGATCTCAGGAATTGGTATCCATTCAACCGCTGCATCTCCATAGAGAAACAATTTAGATGTAACAGGAGTTTGAAACAGCAGGTGAGCCATTGCACCTGTGTAGTCCTCGAACATTCCTCCTATCAAAAGATATGTTTTGAATTCTGAACCTATTATCATACCGCCATCAAAACCATATCCTATTCCATCGGGATCGAGCCCTATTTTGAATTTGAATGTAACGGAAAAATACTCCCCTCCAAAGAGAAACTCCGAGTAAGCATAATAAAAGTTTGCTCTTTCATAGTCATACTTCTTCTTATACTCTTCTGGTATGCTAAACGCATATATCCCTCCCATCCCGAACCTCAGACCGTATAAAACTTCCCTGTGATGGGAATATCTGAAACCAAGTTCACTTCTCAAAAATATATCATCAGAATTATACATGCAGTAATCAACCGTGAAGCCAAGATCTTTTCTTATAAACTCCTTCTTGACAGCCTCTTTTTTCTCAACCTTTTTTGAAAGGTATATCAAATCCCCTACTCTTACATCCGTTATCTGTAAGCCCTTTGTCGGAACCGCTACGGAAACATTCCTTCCTATCTTTTGAATTATTATAAACCCCACAGGTATTTCTCCGTAGATCACCTTCCCGGTTACCGGGTGTTTCATCTCAATTCCTGAACGGAATAATTCAAATACCTGACCCACCGATACACCATCCTCCGCAGTTATATCAAGATAAATTTCCGTTTCGGTGACCTTTATTACATATCTTTTCTCCTTCACTATCTCCTGAGCAGTAACAAAAAGTGCAACTATTAACCAGAGCATGAAAAAATCCTAAAAAGAAATTTTACAAAAATCAAGCAGTATTTGCTGTGCTCTCTGAAAAACCCCGGGTTTAATTTTAAGGGGTTTTGTTTTGAATTTATTTCTGGTTTTTTCTTCCATTCCCCTATTTCCTTTTCCTCTTTCAATTTGAGAACCCCCACACTGTAAAGTTAATTATTCAACAAAGCAAAAAATCAAAAATCCTTCCAAAAAACTCTCAAAAAACAGCACCACTTTTTCAGAGGTCTCCACTCTGTTGAATAATTAACTTTAGAAAAAGTTTTTGAGAGTTTTTGGGGTTTTTTAGAAATTTAAATTTAGCCCCACCACATTCTTACTATTTGAAGGCGGGTTTTTGGAGTGATTATACTTTTGTGTAACCGGACATCACTATAAGATATGTAAAAAAAGAAAAAATCCTGCCCCGCAACACATTCCAATCCCCGGAGGAAAAACTTACGCAAAATTATGAAGAAGTGCCCATTTTTTTATATTTCCCTTTCAGCCGTGCAAATTCCCTGTCGTTTTTCTTTCGGGCTGAACTGAGCGGTTTGCCCGCCTCATTGCAAAACCCCATGAAGGCTGAACTTTAGAGCCGGGAAGAAATTTTGCTCTTTAATTCTTCAATCTCAAGTTCTTTTTCAGTAAGCTGGTCAAGGGTTTTTACAAGGTTTTCATGAAGCCAGAACTCCTTGAGCGCAAGGGCTACGAATTTTGCAAGAAATGAAAGATTGTCCGCATCTTTAGTATCAAAAGTCCCTTCTTTTTTATTGGCGACAAAAATCCCTCCTATGTGCCTTCCTCTCAGGAGGACTGGGGAACCCATCCAGTCCCTTATTTTCCCGGCGAAATAAATCTCACTTTCTGAAAAATTTTCTTTTATTTCTGAGGCTCTTAAAGTTCGTTTGCTATATATTACCTTTCCGGTCAAACCCTTATAAACACCTTTGAGCGCACACCTTTTAAAATCAACTCCTCCAGCGTATTCAAGAAAGAATTCTCCTGTGCCCGGTTCCTCAACTACTATCCACATTATTTCCGATTTCAAAAGCTCTCTAACAACATCAAAGATTCCGCTGTAAATGAAAGAAGGTTCCATGCCCGAGAGGAGGAGGTTGAGCATCTTTTCAGATATCTTTTTCTTCACCAGCAACTCCTCCATCTCAATTCTTGAAAGAACGCTGTCAATTGTTGAAGCCATGTGTGAAGAAAATGTCATGAGGAGAGACAGGTCTCCTTCAGTAAAACTCTCTCCGGTCACTTTATCATTCACACTTATTACCCCTATAATCTCCCCCCTCACTTTTATGGGAGCACAGATAAAAGAAGAAGTTTTATATTTGTAGCCATATCTCGTTGGCGGAAGTCCCTCCTTTTCCAGATTTTTTACGAGAATAGGTTCTCCTGTCAAAGCAACTTTTCCGGCAATCCCCTCTCCAACCTTAAGGAACGGTCCATCGTCTTTAAACTCAACCCCTATTCCAGCAATCGGTTTCAAAAAACCGGTTTCTTTTTCAATAAACGTCACAGAGAGCCTTTCTGCCATCAGCAATTTGCTCAAAGAATAAAGGATTGAATCAAGAACTTCCTTTTCACTTCTCATTTTTCCTTCGAGGAATTCCTTTTGCAATTCAGAAAGAACCCCAAATACATCGGGTTTTTGAGGAATAAGAGGAAACTCCTTTTCCTCAACTGATATTTCGTATTCCTCGGGGACATGGGCGTGAACCTTTTTAAGAAGTTCTTCCACATCTATGGGTTTTCTTATGAAATCATCCGCTCCCATCTGGAGAGCCTTTTCCACCATTATCTTTTCAAGGGGGGTTGCCATCATTATCACCTTTGTGTCCATTTTTTTAGCCTTTATCTCTTTTAAAACATCTATTCCATGAATACCTGGCATGATGAGGTCTACGAGAGCCAATTCGTATTTTTTCTCTGAAAGCATTTTTAGCGCTTCTTTTCCGTCAAATGTCAGATCAACTTCAAAGGATGGTGAAAGAATCTCTTTTATATCCTTCGCTACCCCTGCATCATCATCAACTATAAGAATCCTTGCCATCAGAGGATATATCTTGTCACATCCTCCTCTTTCAACAACGGTTTCAACTTCTGAATTACATAATCCCTTGTTATCACTATTCTTTTTCCTATATCCGGTGCTTCAAAAAGAATATCTTCAAGAAGTTTCTCAACCACCGTGTGAAGCCTTCTTGCGCCTATATTTTCAGTTCTTGCATTTATTTCTGCTGCAATCTCTGCTATTTCCTCTATTGCGGAAGGCTCAAATTCAAGGTCTACACCTTCTGTCTTGAGAAGGGCTATATATTGTTTTGTAAGTGCATTCTCCGGCTCTGTGAGAATTCTTACAAAATCCTCTTTCCCCAGTGGAGTAAGTTCAACCCTTATCGGAAATCTGCCCTGGATTTCAGGAATCAGGTCGGAAGGTTTTGACACATGAAAAGCACCTGCTGCAATGAAAAGAATGTGATCCGTCCTTACTGTCCCGTATCTTGTATTGACTGTTGTGCCTTCTACAATAGGTATCAAATCTCTTTGCACACCCTCTCTGGATACATCCGGACCATATCCCTTTTCCCTTCCTGCTATTTTATCTATCTCATCTATAAACACTATGCCGAGTTCTTCCACTCTTTTAATTGCATTTTTAATTACTTTTGAATTGTCTATAAGTCTTTCGGCCTCCTCCTCAACAAGGATTTCTCTCGCATCTTTCACCTGCACCCTCCTTCTTCTTTCCCTTCCAGGAAAGATTCCTCCGAGCATTTCCCGGAGGTTCGTCTCCAGTTCTTCAAGCCCTCCAAATCCTCCTACGATCTCCACAACCGGCATGAATTGATTTTTTGTATCAAGCTCAATGAACTCCTCTTCCAGTTGCTTTTCTTTGAGAAGGGTTCTCAGTTTTGATTTGGTTATCAGCTCTTCTTCGGGAGGAGATTTATACTTCTTTGAGAAGCTCTGATAGAGAAGTTGAAGGAGTCTCTCTTCTGCGTTTTCCCTCGCTTTGCTCATCACCTTCTTTTTCTCTTTTACCTTCTCCTCGTTCACAGCAATGTTAACGAGGTCTCTTATTATGGATTCCACATCCCTTCCTACATATCCCACTTCGGTATAGCGGGTGGCTTCTACCTTTATAAAGGGAGCATCGACGAGGCGGGCGAGCCTCCTCGCAATCTCTGTTTTTCCTACACCTGTGGGACCGATCATGATTATGTTTTTGGGCGATATTTCCTCCCTCATAGCACCTTCTACCCTCATCCTCCTCCATCTATTACGAAGTGCAATAGCAACCGCTCTTTTTGCCTCTCTTTGACCCACAATATATTTATCAAGCTCCCTCACTACCTGATTGGGAGTCAAAAACTCCATCCTGTCAACTTCCACTATCTCCATCATAATTCCTCCACTATTATATGTTCATTCGTGTATATACACAGAGAAGCCGCTATCTTCATCGCCTCAATAGCAATCTCCCTTATTGACATATCAGTGTGAAGAAGAAGAGCCTTTGCAGCAGCCTGGGCATATGCCCCACCGGAACCAATAGCAATAACATCGTCTTCGGGCTCGATGACATCTCCTGTGCCTGAGATCACAAGGGTCTTCATTTTGTCAGCTACAAGGAGCATTGCTTCAAGCCTCTGGAGGTATTTATCAGTTCTCCATTCCTTTGCCAGTTCAACAGAAGCCCTGAGAAGGTTTCCAGCATGCTCATTGAGTTTTTTTTCAAATCTCTCAAAAAGTGCAAAGGCATCGGCAGTAGCTCCTGCAAACCCGGCGAGAACCCTTCCATCGAGAAGAGGTCTTATTTTTCTCGCATTCCTTTTCATCACAAGGCTTCCCATTGTAACCTGCCCATCCGCAGTCATCACAACCTTCTCACCCTTCCTTATGCAGAGAACAGTGGTGCCCTTAAAAATTTCCTTCATTTTTTAGCCCTTGGATGCGCTCTATCGTAAACCTCCATGAGCCTTCCAACAGATGAGTGAAGATACTGCTGTGTGCTTGCTATGGTTGAATGCCCTAAAAGTTCCTGAATCGCCCTTATATCGGCACCACTTTCAAGGAGATGGGTGGCGTAAGAGTGCCTCAATGTATGAGGGGTTACCCTCTTTGGAATTCCGCACAAAAGGCTATATTTCTTTACAATTCTTCTCACCGTCCGCTCAGAAAGAGGTTTCCCCTTTTTTCCACAAAAAAGAGGAGAATTTTCATTTAATTCGGTTCTTTCTTTCAAATATTCCTCAACCGCCTTTATACCTTTTTCTCCAACAGGGACTACTCTTTCCTTTTCCCTCTTCCCCTTTACAAACACAATCCGGTTTTTAAAGTCGATATCTTTTACCTTCAGCGAGAGAAGTTCCGATATTCTCAAGCCCGTATCATAAAGGAATTCCAGAATAGCCCTGTCCCTTTTTGATTCGTTGAGTTCCTCAGAATCAAGAAGGGAAAACACTTCTTCCACACTTAAAAAAGAAGGTAGATTTTTATCCCGCCCCCTCATTTCTATAAGGGAAGCGGGATTTATCTCTGTTTTTCCGGCATATATGAGGAAGTTAAAAAATGTCCTTACTGCCGAAATCTTCCTGAAAAGCGAACTTTTCTTCAAGTTTTTTAGGGAAAGCAAAAATGCTCTTATGTGAAAAGGTTTTGCATGCTCAATTGAGATGGAATAATTTCTTTTAAAAAACCCGAGAAATTCTTCTACGTCCTTCTTATAAGCCCTTACCGTGTGAGGAGAAGCCCCCTTTTCTTCCTTTAAAAAATCGCAGAAACTTTTGACCAATTCCTTTTCTCCCATTATAATTAAAGATAATAAATAAAGGATAAAAAAGCAAATCCCTTTTTCAGCCATTTGAAATAAATTGAAAAAAAAAGAAAAATAATAAGTGATGGAGAAAAAATTTTACATAAAAACCTTTGGATGTCAGATGAATGAAGACGACAGCGAAAGAATGAGGGGAATTATGCTTTCAAGGGGGTATACGGAGGTAGATAACCCATCTTCCGCAGACATCATCATTGTAAACACCTGCGCAGTGAGGGCTAAATCCGAACACAAGGCATTGAGTTTCCTTGGGAGGATGAAAAAGTTCAAAAATAAAGGGGCTGTAATAGGCATTACTGGATGCGTGGCACAGGAGAGGAAAGAAACTCTATTTACCCGGCTTCCCTTTCTGGATTTCATCCTGGGGCCACCTGCTCTGAGCTCTTTTCGAGAATTGATAGAAAGGATAGAGAAAGGGGAAAGAAAAATAATTTTCACAGAAAGCCCAGGAGATGTAAATTTCCCTTATGAATACACCTATTTAGGGAAGGTGAAGGCTTATGTCACCGTAATGGAAGGTTGTAACAATTTCTGCTCTTATTGCATTGTTCCCTATGTAAGAGGAAGAGAAATATCCAGAAAACCGGAGGACATTATTAGAGAATGTGAATTTCACGCTCAAAATGGAATAAAAGAGGTTATACTGCTCGGGCAGAATGTAAATTCCTATGGAAAGGAGCTGGGAACCTCCCTCGCAGAATTGATAAAAAGGATCTCTCTCATAGAGGGAATAAAAAGGATAAGATTCTTAACCTCCCATCCAAAGGACCTCACCGACGAAATAATAAGATGCTTCAGGGAAGTGGAAAAGTTGTGTGAACACATCCATCTTCCTGCTCAATCGGGTTCTAACAGAATTCTCAAAGCAATGAACCGGAAATATACGAGGGAAGATTACTTAACCCTTATTAAGAAACTGAGAGAAGCAAGACCTGATATCGCTATCACGAGCGATTTCATAGTAGGATTTCCGGGCGAAACAGAAGAGGATTTTAAGGAAACCCTCTCCCTCATTGAGGAAGTCAGGTTTGACAATTTCTTTTCCTTCAAATATTCTCCGAGACCGGGAACGAGTGCAGAAAAACTTCCTGACGATGTACCGCCGGAAGAGAAAACGAGAAGGATAGTGCTTCTGCAGGAAATTCAGAAGAAAATTACTCTTGAGATAAATTCCTCCCTGGTAGGAAAAAAAGAAGAGGTCCTGGTGGAAGGAATGAGCAAAAATACCAGAAAAGGAAAGGTAACGTGTCAGTTGTTTGGGAGGACAAGAAAAAATAAGATAGTGAACTTTTTCGGGGACGAAAGACTCATAGGAAGTTTGGTAAATGTAAAGATAAAAGAAGCGCTTGCAAATGATTTAATAGGAGAGTATAATTAAACTACCAAAAAAGGAGGTGAAACATGGTAGTTGAAACAAAAGTGAGCGGGATAATAATTGACCCCATTTCCAACAGTCCAGTGCTTATTCTTAAAGAAATCGGGGGGCCGAGGATATTGCCAATATGGATAGGAGTAATGGAAGCAGCCGCTATAGCCGCTGAACTTGAACACATAAAATTTCCCAGACCGATGACGCATGACCTGATAAAAAACATTATAGAAAAGATGCAGTGCATTCTCACAAAAGTAGTTATTACTGACCTCAGAGACAACACCTATTATGCCAATATATATCTTGAACCCAAAGACGGAGAAGAAGTGGTAATAGACTCTCGCCCCTCCGATGCAGTAGCAATTGCATTGAGAACAGGAGCCCCCATTTTCGTATCCGAAGAAGTCCTTGAAAAATCAAGGGCTATGGAATTATTTTCGTCCATTGAGGATGAAGAGGAAAGGGAAAAAATCAGAAAGAAGTGGGAAGAAATTCTTGCTACTCTTTCTCCTGAAGATTTTGGAAAATATAAAATGTGACAGTAATTCGCCTTTTTCCGCTTTTTCTCTATTATGGATTCATATTTTATCTTTCCTCACAACCTCGGGGAAGACCTCCTCCTTTCCCCTTGGCGGATAAAATTCTTCATTTTATTCTCTACATTCCCCTTGGAATAGCGGGGGGATTCGGATTTCATAAGATAAAAAAAGAAAAAATCTACCTGATTGCCCTGCTATTTGCCCTACTTGCTGCTGGAGACGAAATCCACCAATCCTTCGTGCCTTTGAGAAAAGCAGAGGTTCTGGATGCAGTTATGGATTTTGCAGGAAGCATGGTAGGTTTTTTGATATACTCCTTTATTAGAAATGATTGCAATAAGTAAAGAAACCGCTTCTCTTCTCTCATCGGCGGGGGTGAAAAAGGAGGAAATAACACTTGTTTTAAGCAGAGAGGATATCAAAAAAATAGTTCCGGAAAAAGAGGATGTTTTTGTGTTAACAAAAGAGGATTTGAAGAGATTTTTTGAGGAGTTCGGAGAATTGAAGAAGGAGGGGAGATTCGGAGTTTTACTCATCACCGATGAAAAAGATGCGGAAACAGAAAAGGTTGTAGACGGTGTTATTCCCATGGACTTCGATCGCGAAATTCTTATCAAAACCATCCACAAAATAATAACAGAAAAAAAGAAGGAGTCAGAAGAAAACAGGCTTCTTTCGGAATCAATTGAGTATATGGAACTCCTCTCTGTTTACAGAAGGGGGATGAAAATAGTTGGAATAGTTGAACAAGATGTCTGTCATGAAATTCTCAAAGCGCTTATAGAAGAAACCCGTGCAGATGCGGGAGCACTATGGATAAAAAGAGAAGGAAGCTATAAAGCAGTGGAAGTAAAAGGGGAGATAGACTCCAGTATTTTTCACAGTTATCTAAAAGAAGAGGAGTTGAAAGCGGGAAAACCCATTAAAATTGAGGAAGGAATTCTCCTTTCACCATTTGTAGTTGATGAGGGGATAGAGGGAACAGCAATTTTACTGAAGAAAAGGGGATTTACCGAGATAGATGTAAAAGCCCTCAATATTCTTTCAAAGTTTTCTGCTATCGCTCTAAGAAACTGGCGAAAAATATCAGAATATATGGATAAGACTTTGAGAACAGGGTTCAAGATGTATACGCCGATATTTTTCTCTGAATATATAGAAAAAGAAATCAACAAGGCGAGGAGATACAGAAGGGAATTTTCGCTTGTGTACATTCTTATTAATAATTTTACAACTATAAGAAGAAATTTTTCGGACTCTGTAATAAATGAAAACCTGGAAAGAATGCTGAGGTTAATTGCAGGAAATATAAGAAGTGCCGATGTGTTTTCGAAGCTTTCCGAAAGCGAATACCTGATCCTCCTTCCCGAAACGGAGTATGTGGGTTCCTGGATGACCCGTTTGAGGATACAATCAATGCTTAAAGAAAAACTCTATATAATTGAGGGCAAGAAAACATTCCCCATCAGTCTTATCCTCTCCTCAGCAACCTATCCTCACGATGGACTTACCTACGGCGCCCTTCTGGAAGTTTTAAAATCTCGCGCGTCTTTTGAGACCACGCCTCTTTATCAAAAAATTTTTTCCTCCAGAGAAGACATATTTTCTTTCCTCCTCTCCGATGCGGGAAAAAAGGAGATGGAAGAAATTGGAAAAGAAGTTTCGCCTTTTAGGGACCTCCTCATTTCCCTGGAAGATTTTAAAAAAATTCTCTTTCTTTTTACCCAGGACCTCTTAAAAGAGAAGAAGGTGAAATCAATCCTCCTCTTAAAAACATCTCACGAAGGGTTATCAAAATACCTCGAAGAACTAAAAACTGCATTGTCTCAGACAAATACAAGGTTCTATCATATAAAAGAAAATGAAAAGTTTTTGCTTTTTTACATAAGAGGTGGTGCAGGTTATTGTGCGATTGGAAAAATTGATGAAGGACACAATATAAAAGGAATTCATTCAGATTCTCTCCTTATAACCGAGAACCTTTTGAAAAAAATTATGGAGGAGGAAGAAATTGACCTCTCCACATAAAAAAGGAAAAAAAGTTCTTGCAATTTCTTCAAATCAGAGAGAACTCCTGGTTATAAATGACTGCTTAAAAAAGGAGGGATTTGAAGTTTTAAGAGCGCTAAATGGACCCGCTGCTCTTGAAACAGCGCTTATGGAAGTGCCGGATTTGATAGTTATTGTGGATGAATTGCAGATTATTGAACCCATAAGAATTGTAGAGATTCTCAAAAGCAATCCTGTGCTTGAAGGCACACCCTTCATATTTGTGGGATTTGAGGGAATGCGGTTGAAAATTTCTCCAAAGGATAAGGTAATAAAAAAACCGGTTGACGAATCCGAGTTAATTCAGATGGTCAGAAAGATTTTTCAGATTGAAGAAAAGGCGCCCACTAAGGAAGAAATAGCAAAGAAAGGAGAACTTAAGGAAGGCGAAATAGCCGATTTCCTCATGGTCCTTGCGACTCAGAAAACGGACGGCACACTTATCCTGTCAAAAGGAAACCAGAAGGGATATGTTTATTTTGAGAAAGGAAACATAATAAACGCCACTATAGATAAAATAGAAGGAGAGAAAGCGCTTTACAGACTTCTTGGATGGAAGGAATGTGAATATGAGTTTGTCCCTGTAAAAGCACTCACTCCTGTAAGAATAAAAAGACCCTCCAATGTAGTGTTATTAGATGCTGTCAGACAGATGGAAGAATACGAAGCCATGAAAAACAAACTTCCAATGAACCAACTTTTTGTAGTCCCAACGGTGGATATTTCTTCTCTTCCCTCTCATGCAAGTCCCCTTGTAAAGGAAATTATCCTCCTCACAGAAATCTACAAAAGGGTGGAGGACATAGTGAATGCGTGCAGCTATCCAGATATCCAGGTTCTAAAGGCAATTGCAGGATTAGCCAAAAGGGGATTGGTCAAGTTGAAAACCCCTTCCAGAAAGAAAAAGATAGAAGAACCTATTATATTTCCAAACCACCTTCCAATGCTGAAGGAAAAGGTGATGGGAGGTAAGGGTGAGATTTCGGAACGGTCATATGCTCATTTAATGGTATTTTGTGCCTCTGAAGAAGCCATCAATAAATTCAGATCCTTCATATCAAAACATTCTTCCTTTAAAGGGGGAGAGAAAAAAATAGAGTATTTTGCCCCCATTGGAAGCATTAATGTGGGAGAAAACATAAAAATTGAAATCCTTCTCTTAAAGCCGGACGAAAATTACCTTCCTCTATATACCCTTATAAAGTTCAAAACCCTGGGAGCCATTTACCTTCTTACTGACCCTCTAAAGGAAATAAAAACCGTTGAAAAATTTCACGAATACATCATTACAAAAATGGGAATTCCATTCAAAGTGTGCATCATTGATAAAAAAGACCTTTCTTCTTTGAGGAATTCTTTATTGAAAGGCAGAATTTTGCATCTAAAAGAAATTGAAAATGTAAGGAGACTTTTAAATGAGATAATAAGTGAAACTTCTCAACAATTCTGAAATTTCGGTTAACTTAAACTCTTTCACCCCATCATATAAAAATTAAAAGGCCCCCTCTTCGGGGGCCCTCTTAGGGAGGGGGGTTGGGTAGATGCGGGATGCTTTCTCTATATCAAATTTTAAAATTTATGTCAACTAAATTTCAAATTTTTGTCATTTTCTAAAATTCGTTCCCTTAGTGAAATCTGGTAATAGAAAAACTCCTTATTTATGTAATCCCATCTCTTTTTCGGAAAATACGATCGCCTCAAATCTGTAAAGTTCTGTGCCCTCTTTTCCAATACAATCGGGTGGAAGACCTGCCTTTCTGCAGACCATTTTCAGAAAGGTATCCCTGTCCCACTTTTCTTCAACAGGAACCTGTGGAAGGAGCACACCTTGATAGAACCCCCTCTTTACCAGGAGCCCATCCCTTCCTACTACCACTTCCTCGGGATTGTCCACCTTTATCATGTCTGAAAGCACCGAAATCTCAATATCTATATCATCGAGTTCTTCGGGTCTAACAGGAAAGAATCTGGGATCCTTTGAACAGGAATGAACTGTCATCTCCTGAACCGTCTTGTAAAGGGGCATATCACTTATCAACCTTCCGATACACCCCCTCAGCTCGCCCTTTATCTTGAGAGTCACAAAAGCGGCTCCGATTTTTTTATTTCTTTCCCTCTTCACCTCAACATCAGGAATTTTCCGGTTTTTCACATACTCAACCAGGGTGTTTCTTGCAATAACAAGTAATTCCTTTTTATCCTCATCGGTCAATGGTTCTATGTGAAGCTCTCCTTTTCCCCCGCTCACATAAGGTTGATAAAACGCAACTGCGCAATATCCCACCACATGGCTTTTGTCTCCCGCTGTATCTCCTGAATTCAGATATTTCAATACCTTCATCTGGGGATTCTTAAAATTGGAAAGATATTCAAGAAAAACTACAATAGGATATATGCCGCAGAACTGAATCCTTTCCTTTCCATCTTCCTCGAGTAGCAAGAAGGGGTCCAGTTTTGAAAGAACTTCCAGTGCTCTTTTGTCCATTTTAACTGCTTCATCATAAGGAAGGTAATGGGACATGTCGCTGGAAATCACAAAAACAGTTTGGGGGTCTTCTCCAAATTCTTTGAAGAGATAGGAAGCTGCATTCTTTATGGTAGATGCGCTTAACTGACCGAGGACAATCGGAACAATTTTGAAATTTTTCAGGACCACCTGAAGAAACGGAAGCTGAACCTCAAGGGAATGCTCCATTGAGTAGACCCTTGGGTCATCCATAAACACATCTTGGTAATTCAAAAGTCTCTTTACTGCTTCCACGTCTACTGGCACATCACCCAGAGGAGTTCGGTAATAATCCACATTTATAACAGAAGCCTTTGTTGTGGGATACCTGTGGCTGGGAGCGAGAATAACAACCCTAGAAGGTTTAACCTTCAAAAGGAGTTTGAAGCCATATCCTGCAACCTTTCCCGAATAGATATAACCAGCATGAGGAGAAATTATTCCCAGGATCCTCCCGTTTATCTCTTCAACCTCTGCCGCATTTATATATCCTTCAACCATCTCTCTCAGTTCCCCTTTTCCCGCCGGATAAAAACTTCCTGCTACAACCGGTCCAAATGTCTTCATAGCTGAACCTCCTTCTTTTTTACATGATAAACAAAAAAGAACTATGACCAGACCCCATAAATAACTTCTCCGCAAAACTTACACCTCCCGTTTATTAAGTTGTTTTCAAGAATAGCATAACCCACTCTTCTTATCAAAACCTTTTTGCATGATGGGCAGTACGTCCACTCAGAAGGCGTGCCCGGAACATTTCCCACATAGACGAACTTCAAACCCTCCTCAAAAGCAATTTCCCTTGCCCTTTCAAGAGTTTTCTCCGGGGTTGGATAAAGGTGTAGCATCTTATACATCGGATAAAATCTTGAAAAATGAAGGGGTGTTTCTGAACCCAGATTTCTGACTATCCATCTGCACATCTCCCTTATTTCTTTCTCATTGTCATTCAGGGTTGGAAGGATAAGGTTGGTCACTTCCAGCAAAACCCCTTCTTCTTTTTGAATTACTAGGGCTTTTAAAACATCCCTCAGCCTTCCATAGCATATCTTTCTGTAATATTCGTCATTGAAAGCTTTGAGGTCTGTGTTTGAAGCATCTATATATCTGCAGAGTTCCCTCAATGGCTTCTCATTTATGAATCCTGCTGTGACAAGCACGTTCCTCAAGCCATTCTCCTTTGCAAGAATGGCTGTGTCCCTGACAAATTCGTAAAAGATTACTGGCTCCGTATAGGTATAGGCAATTGATGGACATCCATATCTTTTTGCAAGTGAAACTACCACTTCAGGAGGCATGTCTACATTGTTAACCCTTTCTGGAGGCGTCTGAGATATTTCCCAGTTCTGACAGAACTTGCAATGAAGATTACAGCCTGCGGTCGCAATGGAAAAGATAGGAGTACCCGGAAGCATGTGAAATATGGGTTTTTTCTCAATCGGGTCAATATGAAATGCGCACACCTTTCCATATACCAGTGTGATGAGCCTTCCTCCTATGTTAACACGAACCCGGCAATCTCCCCTCCTGCCTTCTATGAGTCTGCATTCCTTGGGGCAGAGTTTACATTGAACGATTTTTTTCTTCAAAATGCTCATAAAACATTGCTTCTTTCAGTGAAACCTGCCCTTCTTCAGCCTTCTTCTTGAGTTCCTCAATATCTACCCTTTCACCTCCCGCTGAACTTTCCTCTATAAATTTCTCCTGACTGATTGCCGAGAAGAAACCCAGCATCCACATACCGCCTATTATTCCCAGAAATTCCTTCCTGTTCATCTTTTTCTATTATAAGTTCCCGGAAAAACTGTGTCAAATAAAAGGAAAACCGCGACGAAGAACAAAAGACCAGCAATCATCCCGACAATGGAGAATCTAAATCTGAAGATCAAAAGAACAAGAGCGGTGAGAGTTGTAACGAACATGAATGTCATTGGTAATAACACATGAACGCTTTTCCACCTATTCTTTTTTAACCAGGCATAAACAGTCAAAAGTGCAAGGGCTGCAAGAAGTTGATTGGTGGTTCCAAAAGCAGGCCATATAGCCTTCCACGCCGGAATTACCTTCCCGGAGGGGTCTTTGAATTCAAGAAAAACAAGTATGGCTGGAATTATAAGGGTTACGAAGGTAGCAAGAAATCTGTTTACCTTTTCTATCCCGCCCATGAATTCCTGAAACACATACCTTCCAATCCTCGTAGCAGTGTCAAGGGTTGTAAGGACAAAAGCAGAGACTGCAAGAAACCCGAAGGCTCTACCAAAATTCTGAGAGAGACCCAGTTTTTCGAAAAAATTTCCCATAGCAAAGGAATAAATCTCCGTAGGCTGCTTTCCCTTTAGAAAATCTCCTGTGCACATCATAACACCCGAAAGGGCTATAAGGGCTACAATTCCTTCGAGAAGCATTCCACCATAAGCAATCAACCTCGCATGACTTTCCTTTGATATCTGCTTCGACGTAGTACCTGATGCAACTAGAGAGTGAAAACCCGAGATTGCTCCGCAGGCAATGGTTATAAAGAGTATGGGAAAAAGAAAGCCAATCTCGGAATGAAATCCCTTAAAAGAAGATGATCTTATCTCAAATCCTCCGAAGAGAATCCCAAGAATCCCAGCAAGGACAGAGGCATACAGAAAGTATGAAGAAAGGTAGTCCCTCGGCTGAAGGAGGAGCCATACAGGAAGAACCGACGCAAAGAAACAATAGATGAGCAATATCGCCGCCCATATTTTTTTTGAAGCGAGGGTTAAAGGAAACATCTGTCCCATCCATATTCCTGAGAATCCAAGAATCACAAAAGGAATTGAAGTTTTAAACATCGGAAGATGGAATTTATAAATGGCGACGCCAAAAAGAAGGGCTAAAAATATGTAGAATATGGAAGAAGTTGCGATACCCCCGTTCTCTATAAATGTCTCTGCTGTTATGTCAGCGAAAACGGTAATCACATAGATGAGGGCGAACCATACAAAAAGGAGAAAGAACTTTCTGCTTCTCTCATTTATATATGTTCTTGCTATGTTCGCTATGGATTCTCCGCCGTGCCTCATAGAAGCAACAAGAACTGAAAAATCGTGAACCCCGCCCATAAATATAGAACCAATCACTATCCATAAAATTGCGGGAAGCCATCCGAAACTCATTGCAGCAATTATCGGACCCAAAATGGGACCCGCACCCGCAATTGAGGAAAAATGATGTCCAAAAAGAACTGCCCTGTGGGCTGGAACATAATCAACTCCATCTCCCATCGTTTGAGATGGCGTGGGTCTTAAATCGTCAATGTGAAAATTTTTCTGGAGAAAAGCCCCGTATGTAAAATAGGAAAAAACTATTGCCACCACCACAAGGAGAAACAGGATGGTGAGCAAGGTGCTACTCCTTCGCTTTTTTCAGTTCCTCCTCTACCTTTTTCCTTATGTTCTCCTCCATAACCCTCGTAATGATGTTAACAAATGGAGTAAAGAGCTCTATTGGAACGGGGAAGATAGTTGTGGAATTCTTTTCAGATGCTATTTCCGTAAGGGTCTGGAGGAATCTCAACTGAATAGCGAGAGGGTGCTTCGCAATTATTTCTGATGCCATTGATAGTTTCTCCGCTGCCTGGTACTCTCCCTCCGCACTTATCACCTTCGCCCTTCTCTCCCTTTCAGCCTCAGCCTGCCTTGCCATCGCTCTCTGCATCTCAACAGGAAGGTCTATGTGCTTGAGTTCAACCGCAGAAACCTTTATTCCCCATGGGTCGGTGTGCCTGTCAAGAATTTCCTGCAGCTTCACGTTGATCTTCTCACGATGAGCAAGAAGTTCATCAAGTTCAGCCTCACCACATACACTTCTCAATGTGGTCTGAGCGAGCTGGGATGTGGCATACAGGTAATTTTCAACCTCTGTCATTGCCTTGTTTGGATCAATCACTCTGAAATAAACGACCGCATTGACTTTAACAGAAACATTATCCCTTGTTATTACATCTTGAGGAGGAACATCAAGAACTACTGTTCTCAAACTGACCTTGTAAAGCCTCTGGATGATTGGCCAAACATAGATAAGACCAGGTCCTTTTGGTTTCGGTCTTAACCTTCCAAGCGTGAATATAACCCCCCTTTCATACTCGTAAAGCCACTTAACGCCCGAAAGGAGAACTATTACCACAATTACAAGTACTATTAACCATCCACTCAGCATCTCACACCTCCTTTTTATTTTATCTTCAATTTATTAACATTTTTCCCCTTTGTCAATATGCTCGGAAATTTCCGAAATCATAAAGGAGGACTTTTCTTCAATTTCTTCATAGTTGAATTTGAAATGGAAGAAGAGGATTTTTTTCCAAAAACAAAACGCTGAGAATGAAGAAATGGTATGATGGAGGTTGAACACAGAACCTGTGCCTTTTCATAAAGATGAGAAATTATTTCTTTTTCATCAAACATTTTTATATTCGGCTTCAGCCCCCTGACCGTTCTGAACCATCTGTGAATTTTAACAGGAGCATAAAAAGAGAAAAGTATGAAGGAAGATGAAACTCGCAGAATCTCATCGAGGGCTATTTTTATTTCTTCAAGTTCGAAATGATGGAAAAGCCGTATGCACACAACCAGGTCAAAGGAGTTGTCATCAAAGGGGAGGTTTTTGATGTCTCCTATCACAAGGGAGTTATAGAATCCCTTTCTCGCTTCAGATATCATGTTCATAGATATATCACATCCAACAAGGTTTTTGCAGAACCTTTTAATTCTTTCTCCATTTCTCCCGTATCCACAGGGGACATCAAGCGCATTTCGGTAGGGTGCAAATCGAGAAAGGACCTTCAGGAGCGTTCTTTTTTCAAGAACATCTACCAGAAACTGATCGGGAGTGCTATATCTCTTTTTTTTATAAAGCACAGCATCAATTTCTTCCCTTTTCATATCTTAATGTTATTTCATGGTTTCTCATTAAGCAAAAATTTTTAAATACATAGAGAACCCGTTTTTATTTTTAAAGTGTGCCCTCTTTAATGTTGGAGAAACTAATTATCCCCATTGATGAAACCTTCACAATCAAAAAGGCTCTTCCTTTATTGATTTCACCCTTTTGTTCAAATCTCCAACCCCCCCTTCCCCCCTGGTAACGATGTATGTGTGTTTCTACATTAAATGCTTGATTTGAAAAAAATAAGTGGTATTCTAAAAAAGATGTATTCGTTGCTTATCACAATTCATGTAATTGTGTGTATCTTCTTAATCCTCGTTGTGTTGCTTCAGTCGGGAAGAGGCACTGACCTCGGGATGACTTTTGGAGGAGTTGGACAAAGCATATTCGGAGCAGGTGGACCTGCTAACATCCTTGAAAAAATTACAATCTGGGCAGCAATTATCTTTCTTATTACCTCCTTCTCCATTGCCTATATCACAAAGTCGCACAAAACCATATATAAACCTGTTCAGCAGGAACAACCTGTAATTCCTGAAGGGGAATAAAAGTGGGATATCTTATCCTCGCAATAATAGTGATAACAGGAGGGTGGATAGTATTTGCCTACAACAGACTTGTAAAACTTCGAGCAGAGGTTCAAAATGCGTGGAAACAGATAGATGTGCAGTGAAGAGGAGACACGACCTTATACCCAATCTCCTCGAACTTCTCAAAGGATACATGAAATTTGAAAAGGAAACCCTCACAAGGGTAATTGAGGCAAGAGCAAAAGCTACGCAGGCAGCAGGAATAAAGGAAAGGATAAAAGCAGAATCCCAGCTTACCGATTCCCTTTTAAAACTCTTTGCTGTCGTTGAAAATTACCCCGAATTAAAATCCAGTAAAAGCCTTTTAGACCTTCAGGAAGAGGTAAGAACTACGGAAAATCAAATCGCTTTTGCAAGGCAGTTTTACAACGATATATCAACAAAGTACAACATTTATCAAAGGGTATTTCCCTCATCAATTGTGGCTAAAATTTTTGGCTTTCGTGAAGCAGTGCTATTTGAAACAGAAAATGAAACTCGGAAGGTTCCGTCTCTGAAACTCACCCTTTAAAATTGGATTTTTTAGAAGCCCAGAAAGAAAATAAGAAAAAAATCGCCCTCTTTCTTTCATTTTTCATTCTCACATTTTTATTAACAGGCGGGTTTATTGACTTTTTTATTTCTTCCTCGCACTTTCCCGTGTTCACCTTATCTGCCCTTCTCATTTCTTCCCTTTACACCCTGACAGGTTACTTATGGGGCGATAAACTTCTTCTCAAAGTTCTCGGTGCTGAACCAATTTCCCGTTTTAACGCCCTTCCTTTCAAAAGGGCTATGAATGCTGTGAACGAAATCTCGCTTGCTGCCGGACTACCCAGACCATCTGTATATGTTATAGACGAAGAATTCCCCAATGCGATGGTCATAGCCCTATCCCCTGAAAAAGCAAACCTCTGTCTCACACTGGGACTTATCCAGGGCATGACGAGGGAGGAATTACAGGGTGTGATAGCTCATGAGTTCGGACACATAAAATCGAGGGATTCGCTGTTTTTCTTACTCCTTTCAATTACATGGGGAGGATTTCTGCTCATTTCCGACTGGTTCAAAAGCCTTTATTTCAAGGAAGTTAGAACAAAGAAAGTTTTAAAGGGTCCGGTCTGGATAATTGGTATGGTACTTTTTCTTTTTCTCATCTTTTCTCCGATTGTAGCGAAGCTTATAAGCATGGCAATTTCAAGATGGAAAGAGTATAAAGCTGATGCAATATCGGCAGAATTGACAAGAAATCCCCTCTCTCTTGCCAGAGCACTTAATAAAATTATGAAATATTCAAACAGGATGAGGATGTTAAACAGGTATTGCGCAACCGCCCACATCTTCATTGTTGACCCCTTCAGGAGAGACCTTATTGATAAAGAGGATTTCTTTTCCAATCTCTTTAACACCCATCCTCCCATAAGAAGGAGGATAGAAATTCTTGCGAAAATGGCGCACATTTCACCATCCGATATACTTGAAAAAATGCCGGAAAAGGAACCTGCTCTGTGCCCTGAATGTGAAAGGGAAATGAGAGAAGTAACCCTTCAAACTTCCCTGGGAACATTTGTGAAAATCGACCAGTGTCCTGGATGCGGAGGAATATGGTTTGATGCGTGGGAACTCTACACCCTCGGTCCTTCTCCCGAGTATGAAAAATTGAACCCTCCTGATATAGAAAAACTCCGGGAAAAATTTCCCTCAGAAGGAAAGTTTCTCTGCCCGAGATGTGGAATTCCACTTGTAAAAATTCAAGACAGTAATCTCCCCGAAGAAATAAATCTGAGAAGGTGTAGTTTCTGCGGAGGAATATGGCTTAATTACCTCGATTTCAAAATCTATCAGGAATGGAGATGTGAGAAATCTATAAAATACGCTGTTGAAAAAGAAGCGATAAGGCTCCCTTCCCGGATTTTATGTCATGAAAGAAAGTTTCTTGACATGATAACTCCCTTGTTTTCTATTCTTTCTAAAAAAGTGGATAAGGAGTTTTTTTAAAAGGAGGTTGAAAAATGGGATAGGGATTTTCAAACAAACGGCAATATGTAAATAGTGCTGCCTCATTTAAGTCTCTTCCCAAATCAATCTGTTGCCTCACTTCAGTTTCTATCGGTTTTTGCAAGTTTCTCTCTTTTTTCTACGATATTGAGGGATTGATATTCTTTTTGAGAGTTTCTTTCACTTCTTCGCTTATATGGGGTGAGGAAAGTATCCTCTGGTAAGGTGTTTTTGGATTGTCATATTTTCTTTTAACTTTGCTACCAAATCCAATTTTTTTCTTTTTTATACGCCTTCCTGTACCTGTCTTTTAACTTGTTTATTATCTTCATCTTCTCCTCTCTTTTCCATCAAAAATTTTCGGGTAGTAATTTTACTGAAGCAATGCGCAAATTTGACAAGAGAATTTTTTTGAATATAATATTCACAACTTTAACAGGAAAGGAGATTGAAAGATGCCTACTTTTAACCAACTGGTGAGAAAGGGAAGAGAGAAGATAAAAAAGAAAAGCAAATCTCCTGCTCTGCAGGGTTCACCCTTCAAAAGAGGGGTATGTCTGAGAGTTTTTACTACCACGCCTAAAAAACCCAATTCCGCCCTCAGAAAGGTAGCAAGGGTCAGGTTGTCTAACGGAATAGAGGTTACGGCATACATTCCCGGGGAAGGACATAATCTTCAGGAACATTCGGTAGTTCTGGTAAGGGGGGGACGGGTGAAGGACCTCCCGGGTATCAAGTACCACATCGTGCGAGGAGCTCTTGACTGTGGAGGAGTGCCAGAAAGAAAGAAATCGAGATCAAAATATGGAACGAAAAGGAGCAAATAATGGCGAGGAGGAAAAGAGCAGTAAAAAGAGAAATTCCACCCGACCCTGTTTACAAGAGTCCCCTTGTGGAAAAACTTATCAATTACGTAATGTGGGATGGTAAAAAAACCCTGGCAAGAAGAATTGTTTATAAAGCATTTGAAGAAATCCAGAAAAAAACCGGAAAGCATCCGCTTGAAGTGTTCGGAAAGGCTATTGAAAACGTTAAACCCCTTATGGAGGTTAGACCGAGGAGGGTAGGCGGTGCTACCTATCAGGTTCCTATGGAAGTGCGCCCGGAAAGGCAAATTGCTTTGAGTTTGAGATGGATTGTAAATTTTGCCAGAGAAAGACCCGAAAGGACAATGATAGAGAGGCTTGCAAATGAAATACTGGATGCTTACAACAATAGAGGAGGAGCCGTAAAGAAAAAAGAAGATGTGCACAAGATGGCGGAAGCTAACAAGGCTTTCGCCCATTATCGCTGGTAGATAAGCCAGAGTAAAAACTAGAAAAATGAACAAATTTTATTGAGAAAAAGGAGATGGATTTACAGTTTCATAGAAACATAGGAATAATGGCTCACATTGATGCCGGGAAGACCACCACTACCGAACGGATACTCTATTACACGGGCATAACTCACAAAATGGGGGAAGTGGATGAAGGAACTGCTGTTATGGATTGGATGGAGCAGGAAAAGGAGAGAGGTATTACCATAACTTCTGCTACCACTACATGCTTTTGGAAAAATCACAGGATAAATATCATAGATACACCCGGACATGTAGACTTTACAGTAGAAGTTGAACGTTCATTAAGGGTTCTGGACGGAGTTATTGCAGTGTTCTGCGGGGTTGCAGGAGTTCAACCACAATCTGAAACGGTTTGGAGACAGGCTAATAATTATAAGGTCCCGAGGATCGCATTTGTAAATAAAATGGACAGGGTAGGAGCGAATTTTCCAAAAGTGATAAAAATGATGAAAGAAAGGCTTTCAATGGTTCCCATTCCGGTTCAGATTCCCTATGGAAGCGGAGAGGACTTTAAAGGAGTTATAGACCTGATAGAGATGTGCGCGTACATATACAAAGAAGAATCACTGGGTTTAGAATATGTGGTTGAAAAAATTCCAGAAAGTTACTTCGAAGAAGCAACGTTCTGGAGAGAAAGGATGCTCGAGAGCATAGCGGAATGCGATGAAGAATTTATGGAATATTATTTCTCCGACCAGCCTGTTGAAACCGAAAAAATCATCTCAGCCCTTCGAAGAATTACAATTGGCTTGAAAGGATATCCTGTGCTTTGTGGTTCTGCTTACAGAAACAAGGGAATTCAACCCCTTCTGGATGCAGTGGTAAATTATCTTCCCTCTCCCCTCGATGTTCCTCCACCTGAGGGGACGAACCCACTAACAGGAGAAAAGGTGACTGTGAAAGTAGATAACAATGCTCCATTGAGTGCACTTGTTTTTAAAGTCATGACGGATCCATTTGTAGGACAACTTACCTACATAAGGGTATATTCAGGAATGATAAGCTCGGGAAAAACTGTTTATAACCCCCACAAAAATGTAAAGGAAAGAATAGGTAGAATACTGAGAATGCATGCTAATAAAAGAGAGGAAATAGAGCGAATAGAAGCAGGGGATATAGGAGCGGTGGTGGGTCTGAAAAATGCTGTAACGGGAGAAACGCTTTGCGACGAAAATTTTCCCATCGTATTTGAATCAATGCACTTTCCTGAACCTGTGGTTTCTGTAACCATTGAACCTAAAACCAAAGCAGATGAAGCCAGGCTTTCAACCGCCCTTCACAAGTTGACAATTGAAGACCCGACTTTTAAAGTGAAGTTTGACAGTGAGACGAATCAGACGATAATCTCTGGAATGGGTGAACTTCACCTTGAAATAATCCTGGACAGACTAAAAAGGGAATTTAAGGTCGATGCCTCCATTGGAAAACCTCAGGTTGCTTATAAGGAAACAATTACCCAGAAGGCTGAAGGTGAAGGAAAATATATCAGACAGACTGGAGGAAAAGGACAATACGGACATGTAATCCTTGAGGTGGAGCCGTTGAAAAGAGGAGAAGGGTTTAAATTTGTGAATAAAATTGTAGGTGGAATAATTCCCAAAGAATTCATTCTTGCTATTGAAAAGGGAGTTAGGGAAACAATGGAACATGGAGTTTTAGCCGGATATCCGGTTATAGACATCCTCGTGGTTTTGAAAGGCGGTTCATATCATGAAGTAGACTCCTCAGATCTCGCCTTCAAAATCGCTGCGAACATGGCAATGAAAGCAGCCATGAAAAAAGGAAATCCTGTTCTTTTAGAACCTTTCATGAAAATGGAAATCGTAACCCCTGAAGAATATGTGGGAAATGTTATAGGAGACCTTAATTCAAGAAGGGCAAAAATTATCTCTATCGACAGGGAAGGAAATTCGTATGTAATAAAAACAGTGGCTCCTCTTGCGAATCTGTTTGCTTACGCTACTGCACTCCGCTCACTCACGCAAGGAAGAGGCATCTATGTCATGGAGTTTTCCCACTACGCAGAAGTTCCACAGGAAGTATTGGCCCAGATGGGATTGGCTCAAGGACAAAATTTATGAGAATACTTGTAAAAAAAAATTTTTTGTGTAATAAGTAATAACCATGGCTGAAGAACAGAGAATAAGAATAAAACTAAAAGCCTTTGATCACAGGGTGCTGGATAAGTCGGTGGAACAGATTGTGAACGCCGTGGTCAACAGCGGTGCCAAGGTGGTGGGACCCATCCCGTTGCCTACTAAAGTTATGAGGTTCACCGTGCTCAGGTCTCCGCATACAGATAAAAAATCAAGAGAACAGTTTGAACAGAGAATCCACAAAAGATTAATAGAAATTAAAGAGCCAACCCCCCAGGTGGTGGACGCCCTTATGCAGCTTGAACTCTCCGCGGGAGTGCACGTAGAAATAAAAGTCCTGGAAGGAAAAGAAAAATGAAGCCTTTTAAGGGAATAATTGGAAGGAAAATAGGAATGACCAGGATTTTTGATAAAGATGGAAATGTTATTCCTGTTACGGTGATCTCTGTCCAGCCCGGTGTGGTGATGGAAGTAAAACGAAAAGAAAAACACGGATACGACGCGGTCAAAGTTGCGTTTGAACCGGTGAAACTGGAAAAATTAATAAAACCCCTCCGGGGGGAATTTGAAAAGAAAAATTTTTCTACCGGTTACAGGATTATGAAGGAATTTAGAGTTGATTCTACAGAAGGTATAAAGGTGGGGGACGAAGTCACACTTGATATATTTGAGGAAGGGGATATAGTGAAGGTTTCTGGTTACTCCAAAGGGAGAGGATTTCAGGGAGTGATGAAAAGATTTGGATTCAAGGGAGGACCGGATGCCCACGGTTCAATGTTCCACAGAAGACCGGGCTCCATCGGGATGCATACAGACCCTGGAAGAGTGCTCAAAGGTAAGAAACTTCCCGGAAGAATGGGTAATAAAAGGGTAACAATAAAGAATTTAAAAGTGGTTGGAATCTTAAAGGAAAAGAATTTTATATATATAAAGGGGGCGGTGCCCGGAGCCCCGAATAGCATTGTGGAGATCTATAAAACATGAAGGTAAATTATTATGGATATGACGGAGAAGTAAAAGGAGAAATAGAAATTCCTGAACAGATATTTTCTGCCGAAATAAAGGAGCACCTTTTTTATTATGTAGTGAGATGGCAACTGGCTAAAAAAAGGAGAGGAACTGCCTGCACAAAAACGAGGGGGGAAGTCTCTGGTGGAGGAGCAAAGCCCTGGCCTCAGAAACACACGGGTAGAGCAAGACAGGGAAGCATAAGGGCTCCCCACTGGAGGAAAGGAGGGGTAGTCTTCGGTCCAAAACCAAGAGATTATGAATTCAACATTCCTAAAAAGGTAAGGGTAGAGGCTCTTAAATCGGCTCTTTCTTATAAGTTCAAAGAAGGACAAGTTACATTTGTTGAAGATTTTAAACTGGACGAAATAAAGACAAAGAAGATGGTGACCTTCTTGAAGAATTTTAAAGCAGAGGGCGGTTTGCTTCTTATACCTGAGAAAGACGAAATTATTGAAACCTCTTCTCGAAACATTCCTGATTTTAAAGTTCTGCGGGTGGAAGGTTTGAATGTATACGACCTCTTGAAATATAAGCCCCTCTTTGTTAAAATATCCACACTCCCCTTATTAGAAAGGAGGTTGAGTTGAAATGGACATATATTCTGTTATAATTAGACCAATAATTACAGAAAAGGCTACCACACTCAATTCAAAATTAAACCAGGTCACATTTGAGGTAGCCTTAAACGCAAATAAAAAAATGATAAAAGAGGCAGTGGAAAAGATTTTCAACGTGAAGGTTGAGAAGGTGAGGACAATGGTGTGTCGTGGGAAAAAAAGGTTGAAATTTGGAAGACTTCCATTCACTACCAAGAAGTTCAAAAAGGCTATTGTCACATTGAAGAGCGGAAAAATTGATTTCTTGAAGTAAAAAATGGGCTTAAAGAAATATAAACCCACATCTCCTGGCATAAGATTTATGACGAGATTGGATTACAGCATTCTTACCAAAAAAGAACCCGAAAAACGTCTTATTACTCCTCTCAAAAAAACAGGCGGAAGAAATGTGTACGGAAGAATAACTGCTCGTTTTAGAGGGGGAGGACACAAAAGGTTTTATAGAATTGTTGACTTCAAAAGGGATAAGTTCGACATCCCTGGAAAAGTAGTTGCTCTTGAGTATGACCCTAATAGAACAGTGAACCTTGCCCTTATAGTATATAAGGACGGAGAAAAAAGATACATATTAGCTCCCGAAGGTTTGAAGGTGGGAGATACTGTGATTTCTTCCTTAAACGGGGGAGAGATAAAAGTTGGAAATGCTTTTCCTCTTGCGAAAATTCCAGAAGGAACTTTTGTCCACAATGTGGAACTTTATCCTGGCAGAGGAGGACAAATTGCAAGAAGTGCTGGTGCTTATGCTCAGGTGATGGCAAAGGAAGGTTCAATGGTGCTTTTAAAACTTCCTTCTGGAGAGATGAGATATTTCCACGGAAATTGCATGGCTACCATCGGACAGGCAGGCAACGTGGAACACGAGAATGTCACCTTAGGAAAAGCAGGAAGGTCAAGGTGGCTGGGAAGAAGACCCCATAACAGAGGGGTTTCAATGAATCCCTGTGACCACCCTCACGGAGGTGGAGAAGGAAAAGCGGGACAGGGTAATCCCCATCCTGTTTCTCCCTGGGGACTCCTCACAAAGGGATATAAAACCCGGAGAAGAAAAAAACCTTCAGACAAGTTTATCCTCAAAAGGAGGAAATAAATGGCAAGGTCCTTAAAAAAAGGTCCCTATGTGGATCCTAAACTTTTGAAAAAGGTAAGAAAGATGTTAGAAAGTGGAGAGAGGAAAGTTATAAAGACGTGGTCAAGAAGGTCTACAATTGTGCCAGAAATGGTAGGATTTACTTTTGCAGTCCACAATGGCATGAAGTTCATACCTGTATATGTTACAGAAAACATGGTGGGACATAAACTAGGGGAGTTCGCTCCCACAAGGACTTTCAGACAGCATTCAGGCGATAGAAAGGCGGAAAGGGCGAAGAAAGAAAAGAAGAAGGAATAATGGAAGTAAGAGCAATTTGTAGATATGTAAAAATGTCGCCTTACAAACTTAGGAGGGTCGCAGACCTTATAAGGGGAAAAGGTGTGGAAGAGGCAGAAGCAATTCTCAATTTGAGAATCGGTAAAGCCCCTTTGATTCTTAAAAAAGTACTACAGTCTGCAGTGTATAATGCAAGACAAAAACTGGGGGATGTGAACCTCAGCAATCTTTACATAAAAACACTTCTGGTGGACCAGGGACCATTCCTCAAGAGAATAAGACCGATGGCGAGAGGAAGAGCCGGGCTTATAAGAAAAAGAACAGCTCATATTACTCTAATATTAGATGAGAGGGTGTAAATGGGACAGAAAGTTTCACCAATAGGATTCAGACTCGGCATCACAAAAGCCTGGCATTCTGATTGGGTTGCCTGGAAAGACTTCCCCAGACTTCTCTACGAAGATATTAAAATAAGAGAATTCATAAAAAAGAGGTACATGCTGGGAACCATTTCAAGAATTAAAATAGAGAGAGCAATCAACAGAGTCCACATTACCATATATACTGCACGTCCAGCAGTAATAATTGGACGGAAAGGACAGGAAATAGAAACTTTAAAAAAGGAACTTTCCAAATATGCGGAGGGGAAAGAGATAACAATTGAAATTCAAG
>Ga0197143_1000802_pt1 | contig 30095 bp, 31 predicted proteins | sample GBS70_MetaG_FD_148603 | JGI IMG/M metagenome (GOLD analysis project Ga0197143, IMG submission 148603) | Sediment microbial communities from Great Boiling Springs, Gerlach, Nevada, United States - GBS 70_MetaG | ecosystem: Environmental > Aquatic > Thermal springs > Hot (42-90C) > Sediment... | reverse complement strand
AACTTCTAACATCAAACATTAAACGTGTAACGTGTAACGTATAACGTGTAACGTTTAATAAATCAAAAATCAAATATCAAATAATCAAAATTAAATATCATTTCTAATTTATTAAGGAATCTATACAATTTTTAACCGCTTTTTTCTTTTTTTATGTTTAAGGTATGACTGTATAGATTCCTGCTTTCTTAAGGAATGACAAAAAATAACTAATAACTAATAACTAATAACGTTTTAAAGTTTGAAATTTTAAAAGTTTTTTGAAGGCTTAATGTTGAAAGTTTAACTTTTACTACTTTTTGAGATCTTTTATTTATAAACCTGATTATGAGTGCCGATGTCGAGAAATTCAATTATTCCTTTCTTTTCTTGAAAGATCACTCTGATGTCACCGGTAATACTAAACGATTGTTTACCTTTAAGAGACCGGTTAATGAATGGGTTTTTAAGATGGGGTTATGTTTGTTTTTGATAAAAAGTTGATAGCGTTCATTAAATTTATTTAAAAGGGCTGGATAGGGTTTAATCCTTTTATCAAAATTTTTAACAAACCTTTTGTGAAAAATTATTTTCATCTTTTATCAGAGAGTAAAAATTTAAGAGCTGTCTCTGGATCATCAAAGGTATAAATATTTCTTCCTTTCTTTATATCCTCCTCCATTTTTTTATATCTTCTTTTAGCCGCAGGTGAAGGTTTTACATATTCTTCTTTTGCTTTTTCTTTTTTCCCAAAAACAGCCGTCTCTAAACGATTTAATCTTTCAACTAATTTTTCAAAAACCGATTTTGGTAGAGTAATAGTTTGACTCATATAAGATAATTTTAAATTTTTTTCTTTCAGTTGTCAAATTTTTATCATAAATAACTTATAGTTTTAAATTTAAAAGCACAATTTTTTATATAGTTATTGCTAAAAAAGCCTAAAAAAAATTATCCACAAAGATTACACAATGACCGTTTTTGAGATATTATAACATCAATCTTCTATCAGTGATCAGTTAAAAAGAATGGAATTCTATATAAGAAAAGAGTCTTAAAAAATTAACGTTTAACGTTTAACGTTGAACGTTTAACTATAAATCCAAATCCCAAAGTTAATAAGTTTGCTCCTAAAACCAAAACCCCCATTTCCGGTCCAGCCTGAGGGACTTTTTTTGCTCCAACTACTTGTTTTTCAATGCAAAGTTGGGAGGTGTCATCGTCATAGGCGACATTATCTTTTTTAGCATCAACTTTGTTGACAATACAAAACAATCCTTTATCGGAAGGTAATAAACTTTGATCATAAACTTGCATTTTAATATAGTAAACTTTTTCTTCATCAACGGAAAAATCACCAGCATTCCAAGTGATAGTTCGGTTATCCGGATTCCATTTTCCAGGACCCTCAATTGGCATAAGATAGGCTGGGACATAATCGGTTACTTGAACCGCGGTTAGATTTTGATTGGATGTGTTTTTGACTTTTACTTTAAACCAAACTTCTTGATTGGGGGAAAAACGCGGGTCTGATGGAGAAAGATTATCAACATACTCAACCGTTTGACTGCCACCTTTTGTTTGGTAAGGTTTTCCAACCATTTTATCAACTAAGATAGAGTAGGAGGGAGTCTCTCCCCCATATTGACCATATTGAGCAAAAACGTGTAACGTGTAACGTGGAACGTATAACGTTAATAATAATAAAACAATAAAAGAAAAAAGTTGTTTTTTCATACGCCCTATATTATACTATAAGATTTTTGAAAAGTCAACTATAGGTCAACTAACACCTAACACTTAACGCTTAACACCTAACATCTAACACTTAATATTTGATAGAATTTTGATATGAAAAGAAAGGAGTGTATTGATGGAAAAGGTTCATGATGTAGTAAAAGAGATCTTTTTAATAACGTTAAAGTTTCCTCAAATTTATCAATTTTCAATTGGAGAACAATTAAGAAGAAGTATTTTGTCAATTCCTTTAAATATTACGGAAGGAAACGCGCGGCAATCAGAAAAAGAAAAAAAACAATTTTTAAACTTTGCCTATTCTTCTTTAAAAGAAGTAAAATATCTTCTTTATTTTTCAAAAGATATTAATTTAATTTCTAAAGAAGTTTATCAAAATCTTTTTAAAAAGATAGATGAAATTGGCGGGCTAATATATGGTTTGATTAAAAGTTTGAAGTCTGATATTAAATATCAATAATTATTAATTGTTAGGTGTTAGAAGTTAGAAGTTAGATGATTTATGTTAGAAGTTAGTTGTTAGATGTTAGATGAAATTAAACGCTTTCCAGCTTCGTCAGCTTGAGGAGGAGCGAGCAAGGGGAATAATAAAAGAGATTAAGCGCAACCCGATTTATTTTATTTTGGAAGATATTTACGATACTTATAATATTGGGGGTCTTTTTCGCCTGGCTGATGCTTTGGCAGTTGAAAAGATGTATTTAGTAGGTGAAACCGAAACACCACCAAACTCTCGGATAAAAAAAGCTTCAATTGGGACATATAAAGTGGTGCCGTGGGAGTATAAAACAACAACAAAGGAAGCAATAGAAAGTATAACGTATAACGTAGAAAGTATAACGTGTGAAAATAAAGGAAATAAAAAAAATACGTTACCCGTTACACGTTGCCCGTTACACGTTGTTGCCGTTGAGCAACATAAAAACTCTATTCCTTATAATAAAGCTTCTTATCATTTTCCTTTGGCTTTGATTTTTGGTAATGAAAGTTTTGGGGTAAAAGAGGAGACTTTAAAATTAGCTAACCAAATTGTTGAGATTCCAATGTATGGAATAAATAGGTCTTTAAATGTAATTGTGGCAGCGGCGATTGTTTCTTATTATGCAACTAATTTTTTGACAAAGAAATAATTTGTTTATTATAATTTAAATTAATATTTTATAAATTATATTTTAAAGATTTATGAAAAAAGAACTAATTTTTGGCTTATTAATAGTTTTTGTCGTTGGTGGTGGTTTGTTTTTTATGATAAATAGCAACAAAGAAGACAAAAAAGAAGAGATAAAAATCAATGAAGTTGTTAATCCGGTTGCAACAAAAAAAGTTGAACAGAGAACACAAAAAAAATCCTCTTTTTCACTAAGCGATGTGGCAGAACATAATAATGAAAATGACTGTTGGCTTGTAATTGATGGTAAAGTTTATGATGTTACCTCATATATCGAAAAACATCCAGGAGGAGGAGTAATTGCCAATTATTGTGGTCAAGAGGCAACCGAGGCTTTTAATACCAAAGGTGGAAAAGGTTTTCCTCATAAACCAGTGGCAAGAGATATCCTTAAAGATTTTTATATTGGAGATTTAGCTGAAGAATAAATTAAAAAAATAAAATATTTTTGAAAAAGAAAATTAAATTATTATGATCTATCAATTATCTAAAAAAATTCACCGGCTTTTTATGTTTTTGGTGATTTTTTTAACTTTTATTATGTGGCTTACTGGGCAGGTGATGGAGGAGGGATGGCCGATTATGACCGATTTTCAAGCGCGTAGTCTTCATCGGGCAGCAAGTAAAATTTTTACCATCTCTTTGGGTTTGATGATTTTGAGCGGCTTGGTGATGTATTTTTACCCCCTATATAAAAAAATGAAGGTTAAAAAATAATTTCTTTCTTAGTTTTTTGAAATTCTTTTGAGCCTGGAGCGGGAATCGAACCCGCGCTCTAACCCTTACCAAGGGTTTGTTTTACCACTAAACTATCCAGGCAACAATAAATATTATATCATCTAACACCTAACTTCTAACACCTTATAAAACGTATAACGTATAACGTGGAACGTATAACGTATAACATAAACATTAAACGTTAAACGTTAAAAAAAAGAAATAAGTAGAAATTAATAGAAATACCCATAGAGATTTAGTAAAAATTAAAAAGAATTAAAAAATCCTTATTTTTTTAAGACTTTAGATTATTAAATAGACCTAAATTAAATTTTGGCGAGTTATGAAAATGAGACGATCAAATCGAAAAAGAGGATAATTTTTTATTACGATTTTAATTTTCACTTGTTTAAATCTTTTAAACGTTATAATAATTTTTTATACAAGAAATAATAAAAAAAGATAATTTTTGAGTTGCTTATAAAATTAGATTATTATAAAGCGCTAAAATAATATAAATTTTAAATTAAAAATACCTCTTGACAAATCCTATAAGATATGTTATCGTGAAATTAATGGCCAGATTAAAAGTTTTAAAAACAAAAAAATGAGAAAAAAAATAAAAAGAATGGAAGAAGAAACCCTACCTAAAAATTTATGGGGTGGTTAAAAGGGAAAAAAAGAAAGTTCTTAATTTTTCCCAAGCGCAGCGGGGTCGGCGACGGAAGGTCAAAGGCTCCGCGCGCTTTTTTTATGAAAAACTTATTATACCATAGAAATTTAAAAAATGTTAAAATTTTTAATAAGTTAAACTCAACGTTAAACGTTCAACGTTCAACGTTAAACGTTAAACTTTAAACATTAAACATTAAAAAAATAATAAAGTATAAACATTGGGTAAAAAGTAGTGTAAAGGTTGTTAAAATGTTTTTTAATTTTTAAACGTTACACGTTATACGTTACACGTTACACGTTTAATGTTTGATGTTAGAAGTTAGATGTTAGGTGTTTGGTGATTTTATGCTTCGACCGTTGGAGAAAAATAAGATTAATAGGTTTTTTTACTTAAAAGTTTTTCTTCTTCTTGTTTTAATTGGTGCTTCTTTATATGGAAATTATTATTTTTATAACAGAAAAAAAGAAAACTCAGAAGTTTTATCAACAGAGAGAGAAAATAAAAAATTTAACTTTTCAGTTGATGAGGTTTTAAGTCGAGGAAAAAAAACAGTTGATGATTTAAAGCAGAAAGGAGAAGAGATGGTGGGAGAGGTATTGGGATTGGTTGAAGATAAAGCAACTCAACTGGCCAGCCAATCAGCGAAAACTGTTTCAGACCTTGTTTTTGATTCAACTTTAGGTAATCTTTTAAGACAAATTGAAAAGTTACCAGAAGAACAAAGAGAGAAGATAAAAGAAGAGATATGTAAACCGTAAAATCACCAAGCATCTAACTTCTAACATCTAACACCTAACATCTAACAACTAACAACTAACATCTTATAAGACGTGTAACGTTTAACGTGTAACGTGTAACATGTAACGTATAACATGTAACGTGTAACGTGGAACGTGTAACGTTCAACGTTAAACATTAAACTTTAAACGTTAAACATTAAAAAAAATAATAAAGGGTAAACATTGGGTAAAAAGTAGTGTAAAGCTTGTTAAAATGTTTTTTTAATTATTACACGTTATACGTTACACATTTAATGTTTGATGTTAGAAGTTAGATGTTAGGTGTTAAATGATGTTGGTTGCAAATTAAAAGTTTATTTGTTATGCTTTAGATACTATGGAAATCAAATATTTAGGTCACGCCTCATTTTTAATAAAAACAAAAAAAGCCAAAATTGTCACCGATCCTTTTGATCCTCAAATGGTTGGTTTAAAATTTCCAAAAGTTGAGGCTGATATCGTAACTATTTCTCACCAACATCAAGATCACAATCGATCTGATTTAGTTTTGGGAAATCCAACAGTTTTTGACTGGCCAGGTGAGTTTGAGAAAATGGGAGTTAGAATTTTTGGTTTTAAAACTTATCATGATAAAGAAAAAGGAGCAAAAAGAGGGGAAAATATTGTTTTTAAAATTGAGATTGAAGGAATAAGTTTGGTTCACTGTGGTGATTTGGGGTTAGTGCCCGATGATGATTTTTTAGATCGATTGGGGAATGTTGATATTCTTTTGGTGCCAGTTGGGGGGGGTTATACCATAGATTCTTCTGAAGCTTATGAATTGGTCAAAAAAATTGAACCAAAAATAGTAATTCCTATGCATTATAATAATCCAAAATTAAATCAGGAAGTTTTTGGTAGTCTTTCTTCGGTTGAGGAGTTTACCAAAAAATTTGGTATTGAAAACCCTGAGGTTTTACCTAAACTTACATATAAAAAGGAAGAAGAAGGGGAGATGAAAGTTTTCGTGCTTGAGATCGGATAAACCAGATAAATCGGAAAAAAAGTTAAACGTTAAACGTTCAACATTAAACATTAAACATTAAAAAAAAATAATAAAGGGTAAACATTGGGTAAAAAGTAGTGTAAAGGTTGTTAAAATGTTTTTTAATTATTACACGTTATACGTTACACATTTTTATACGTTACACATTTAATGTTTGATGTTAGAAGTTAGATGTTAGGTGTTAGTTGTTAGTTGACTATGGATAAGATGAAAGTTCCTCCTCATGATTTGGCGGCGGAGAAATCAGTTTTGGGGGCGATATTGATTGATTCTTCAGCTTTTAATTTGGTGGCTGAGTTTTTAAAACCTGACCATTTTTATTTACCGGAACATCAGATAATTTATTCTTCAATGTTTACTTTATTTGAAAAACAGCAGCCAATTGATATCGTAACTTTACAGGATCAGTTAAAAAAAGAAGGTAATTTAAAAAAGATAGGTGGTGCCTCATATCTTTCAGAGTTGATTGATACAGTGCCTAGTTCTGCCTATGTTGAGCATTATGGTCAGATAGTTAAAAATCATTATGTTAAAAGAAAGATAATTGAGTTTTCATCAAGGATGGTTGAGAAGGCTTTTTCTGAAGAGACTGATGCTGAAAAAATTTTGGAAGAAGCTGAAGGAAAGATTTTTAATCTTTCTTATGAACATTTACGTCAAGATTTTGTTCAGTTAAAAGATGTTCTAACCGAAAGTTTTGAAAGGTTGGAGGATTTTATTAAAAAAGGAGCTAACTATCGAGGAATTGCAACAGGTTTTGTTGATTTAGACAATAAGCTGGCTGGAATGCAAGATGCCAATCTTTTGATTTTAGCAGCAAGACCCGGAATGGGAAAAACAACCTTTGCTTTAAATATTGCCCTAAATGTTGCTTTAAAGGAAAAACTGCCGGTTGGGTTTTTTTCTTTGGAGATGAGTAAGGAGGAGTTGGTTGATCGGCTTTTGGTGGCTCAGGCTGATATTGATGCCTGGAGGTTAAAAACTGGAAGACTTTCTGATGATGATTTTCGAAGCTTAACTGAGGCAATGGGAGAGCTTTCTGAGGCGCCAATTTTTATTGATGATACGCCGGGAGCCTCAATCATTGAGATGCGCACCAAAGCAAGAAAGTTAAAAATCGAAAAAGGATTGCGGTTTTTAATTGTTGATTATCTGCAACTTGCTAATGGCGGGCGGTTTTTTGAGTCAAGAGTGCAGGAGGTTTCTTTTGTCTCTCAAGGATTGAAAAATTTAGCCCGAGAGCTTAAAATACCAGTTTTGGCCATTTCTCAGTTATCTCGGGCTGTTGAACAGCGGGGATCAAAAAAACCCCAGCTTTCGGATTTGAGGGAATCGGGATCGATAGAACAAGATAGTGATGTGGTGATGTTTTTGTATCAGGAAGAAGAGTCAGAAGATCTTCTTGATCAAAATAAAAGACTAATAAAACTTTTTATTGCCAAACACCGAAATGGACCAGTTGGAGAGATTGATTTGATGTTTAGGGGAGATAGGGTGAAGTTTTATGGGGTGGAAAAATAGCTTAATTTAAAATTAAAGCCTAAATAAAATTATTTTTATAGTTGATTTTTAAGGTTGATTAGGAGAAGAACCACAAGAAAGATAAAAAGTTCCTTTTCCCTGATTAATACTGCCTCTAATTACATCCATGTTTCCATCTCCGTCTACATCACCAGCCTTAGCTACAAGTTCATAATTATTTGTATCTACATAAAAACCTCCAACTCCATATTCTGTAACTGGAAATCTTTGACCAAAAATAATTACACCAGTAGTATCAGGAGGTATTACTATAGTAGTTGATTGTCCGCAAGCTGAGGCTCTTTTTATTTCAACTCCATTAACAATTCCTCTACCACAACCTGTTAGTAGAGATAATCCTAAAAGTGCACAAGATAAAAGATAACGTGATTTTTTAATTAAATCTCCTACTTTTTTTTCCACTTCTGACATATTTTATTTTAATTGAATATTAATAAATTAATATTCTCATAATTATATCATAATCTTTATTATATCATAATCTTTTTAAAATGCAAATAAATTTTGGTTTTTTGATATTAAAGTTTTAGAAAATTGGTTTTTTGAGATGATGTAAAATATTTCAATATTATTTTTGAAATAATTATTCCTATTAATCCACCTGCCAAAACATCCAAAAAATAATGACAGCCTAAGTATATTCGGGAATAGGCGATAAAAAAGGCAATTGTGTAGTAAAAAAAGCGGCGTTTTTTGTCAAAAAATGTCAAAGTATTTGCGGCGGCAAAAGCGGTTGCGGCATGACCGGAGGGAAAAGAAAAATCTTTAGGGCAATTTGAAATTTTCTTAATTGATGTTGTTAAATTATCTAAATTAGGTCTTGGTCTTTGAAAGATATTTTTTAGAGGGTATCCGACAATCAAGGTAGTAAGAAAAAAAGATAAAGAAAAGACAATGACAAATTTTTTATCATTCTTGCTTATTCCCGGATGTTTTTTTTCTTCCAAAAACAAGGCAATAATTATCGCCAATATCCAAACAAAAATGGCATTGCCTTTTAAAGAAAAAAAAGAAAAAAAAATTTCAAAAAAATGATTGTGGGGAAGAAGATTTTTTAAAAAGTTGGTGATAACAATATCAAAATTAATAAGCTTTTCCAGCATTTAAATTATTATATAATAAAAAAAATGAAAAAAAAGATAAAGGCATTAATTTTTGATTTTGATGGGACGATTGCAAACACTTTACCTTTTACCTTTGAAAAAATTATTAAGCTTTCAAAAAAATATCGAATTAAAAAAGAAAAAAAAGAGTTAATTGAAAAAATTTCTCAATTGACACCTGAGGAATTGATGAAGGAATTTAAAATTTCGTGGTTTAAAGTACCTTTTATTTTATGGGAGATAAAACAGTCTCAAAAGGCTCTTTTTAGGGAGATTGATAAGATAAAAATTTTTTCTGGAATAAAAAGACTTTTAAAAGAGTTGAAAAATAAAGGATTAAGAATTTACATCTATTCCTCAAACTTGAAAAAAAACATTATTAAGTTTTTAAAAAAAGAAAAAATTGGCGATTATTTTGAAAATGTTTATGTTGGAGAAAATCTTTTAGGAAAAGATAAGGATTTGATAAATATTTTAAAAAAAGAAGGGTTAAAAAATAATGAAGTTTATTATGTTGCCGATGAGGTACGTGACGCTTTGGCTTGTCAAAAGGCAAAAATTAAAATGATTGGAGTTATGTGGGGTTTGGCGAAAGAAAGGGGGTTTAAAAAAGTAAAAGTTGATTACTTGGTAAAAAATCCAAAAGAGATTTTAAAGTTACTTTAATATACAAACACTTTATTTCTTCCTTTGAGGATTTTTTTTGCTTTAATTTTTGGGATGGGATAAAAGTATGAGATAATAGAAAAATTTTTAATTTTTAATTTTAAATTTTTAATTACTTTTTCTAAATACCAAGGAGATAGGTAAAGATAGAAAGTATAACGTGTAACGTGTAGCGTGTAATGTTTAGGATTGATTTTGAAGATATCCTCGTAGACTATTTTTATATTCCTTTTATTTGGGTGAAAAAGCCAGCGGATCCACATTATAAAAATTAAAATCGGGTTGATTTCAACGGCAAAAAATTTGGTATTTAAGTTTTTTTCAAAAGCGGCTTTTGCCGCCTCAAAAATGACAATTCCATCACCTGCGCCTAAATCAAAGACTACTTGATTGTTTTTTAAATTTAAAGCCTTAATAATTAGTGATAAATCATTTTTTCTTGAAGGAAAATAGGGAACAGGAGAAAAGTGGGGTAAGGAAAATAAAAAAATGATTAAAAATAACAAAAAAATAAAAATAAAAAGAACAAAAAAGATCATTTTAAAATTTTATCATTTTTGTTAAAGTAAAGAAATGACCTTTCAAGAAGAAAAAAACAATTTCTTTTTCTTTTTTCAAAACCATAGGAATCGAGATTATCCCCGATCAGAGTTTTTCTTTAATCGATTCTTTGCTTTACAAACAAAGTTGGGGTGAGGCTACAGTTAATTTTTATGTAAAAGAGTAGTGGGCGAGGAGAGATTCGAACTCTCATGAGGTTGCCCTCATAGGTTTTTGAGACCTACGCGTCTGCCAATTCCGCCACTCGCCCGACATAAAAATTAAAAATTAAAAATGCAAATCTCAAAATTAAAATAGGGAAAAGCAACTATAGATATTATACAATAAACATCAAACATCGGTCATCTATAACACCAAACATCTAACATCTAACAACTAACATCTTATAAGACGTGTAACGTGTAACATGTAACGTGTAACGTTAAACGTTAAACATTTTTGAATAAATTGGAAAAAAATAATTTTTTGTTTAAATATCCCAAGGTGTGGAATATATAACACCTCGGAGGTGTGGAAATTTGTGAAACGTTAAACGTTAAAAAAAAGAAATAAAGTAGAAATAAATGGAAATTAAGAGATATTAAAAAAAATTCAATTAAATTTAAATTATCAAAACAATCTAAAACAACATTAATCTAAATTGCTCTTGACAAAAAAATTTTTTCTTTTACTATTTTATTTTTAGGATGAAAATTCAAATTTTTAAAAAATTAGTCAAAAATTTTTAAAAATGAGCCCTTATGGGCTCATTTTTTTATAAGTTTTTTTAAAAAAATATGAAAAAAAATCAAAAATATATCAAAGTCTCATCATATGAGGGAAGAAAAGGGGAAGTTAAAAAGGTAGTTCTTTTATACTCTGGGGGTTTGGATACGTCAGTGATGTTAAAATGGATTCAGGATGAGTATAAGGCAAAAGTGATTGCTTTAACTTTGGACATTGGTCAACAAGCTGATGATTTGGAGGAAATAAGAAAAAAAGCTTTAAAACTTGGGGCAATAAAAGCATATGTTATTGACGCAAAAGATGAATTTGCCAATGAATATATTGCCAAAGGCATAAAAGCCAACGCATCATATCAAGGAAATTATCATTTATCAACGCCTTTGGGAAGACCACTTCTTGCCAAATGGGCGGTAAAAATAGCGGCATTAGAGGGTGCTGATTGTATTGCTCATGGTTGTACCGGTAAGGGTAATGATCAGGTAAGAATTGAGGGTACCGCTTTAACTTTGAATCCCGATATTAAAATTATTGCTCCAGTTCGCGAGTGGTCGATGGGACGGGATGAGGAATTGGAATATGCAAAAAAACATGGGATTCCGGTTCGTCAAACCTTTGATAAACCCTATTCTTATGATGATAATATGTGGGGGGTTACCGGGGAGGGAGGAGAGATAGAAAACCCTTCTCTTATCCCGCCTTTGGAAAAAATTCTTCAAGTTTGTAATCTTCCTGAAAAAGCACCCGATAAACCAGAATATATAGAACTTGAGTTTGTTAAAGGAATTCCTGTTTCTTTAAATAAAAAAAGAATGAAACTTTCTGATTTAATCATTGCTTTAAATAAAATTGGGGCAAAACACGGAGTTGGTATTACTCATCATATTGAAGATCGTGTTGTTGGCTTAAAGGTGCGCGGTGTTTATGAGGCGCCAGCGGCGGAAATTATCATTACTGCTCATCGAAATTTAGAAAAATATGTTTGTACCAGAATGGAAAATGAGTTCAAAAGCGAGGTTGATATCAAATGGGGTTATCTTTGTTATGCTGGGTTTTGGTATGAGCCTTTGATGGCTGATTTAAACGCTTTTATTGATAATATTAACAAAAAAGTAACTGGTAAAGTAATTGTTAAGCTTTATAAAGGAAGTGTTGAAGCAGTTTCGGTTGAAACCCCAAATACCATCTTTGATGAAAAACTAGCAACTTTTATGACCTCAACCGCCTTTAATCAAAATGCCTCTGCTGGTTTTATTGAGCTTTATACCTTACAGATGAGATTGGCACAGCGAGCTGAAAAAACAGTTCTTTTGTCAATTGGTAAAAGAAATAATAAAGTTAAAATGCTGCCAGTTGCCAAAAAATTAGCTTTATTAAAATATAAAATTTACGCCACTTATAAAACTCATAAATTTTTAAAAAATCAAGGAATTGAGGCGATTTTAGTTAATAAGATTTCTTCGCCTCATCTTAAACCTAATCTTTTGGATTTACTTGAAGAAAATCGTTTTGATTTAATCATCAATATTCCAACAGGAAAAAAATTTTCACCAAAAGAAAAAACCGATGGTCAAATAATTCGCGAGTATGCGTTAAAAAACAAAGTTCATTTGATTACTGATGTTGAAGTGGCTAAAAAATTTGTTGAAAAGTTGGAAAAAATTAGTCATTAAAAGTTTGTTTTTAAAAATGAAAAAAATTAAATTTCTTAATTTAAAAGAGGAGATTTTAAAAAAAATAAAAAAAAGGGGTGGTTGGGTTAATGCTCATTGTCATTTGGATCGGGCTTTTACTTTAACTAAAAAAAATTTTTCTTATACCAATGCCCATCTTCATCAAAAATGGGAGCTTGTTGATGAGATAAAGAAAAACTCAACTATTTCTCAAATCTATGATCGGATGGCCTATGCAATTGAATGGATGATAGAAGATGGAGTCTCATCCATTGGTAGTTTTATTGATGTTGATGAGGTGATAAAAGATAAAGCGATAAAAGCCGCTCAAAAGATAAAAGACAAATATGGTCAAACAATAAAAATTAAGTTTATTAATCAGGTTTTAAAAGGAGTAATTGATAAAAAAGCCCGTTTTTGGTTTGATTATGGATCTCAATTTGTTGATATTATTGGGGGACTTCCAGGAAAAGATAAAGGACAAGAGGAAAAACATCTAGAGATTATTTTACAAAAGGGTAAAGATTTAAAAAAAATGGTTCATGTTCATGTTGATCAGTTAAATACAAAAAATGAAAAAGAAACCGAACTTTTGGCCAAAAAAACAATTGAGGCAAAGATGGAGGGCAAGGTGGTTGCGGTTCACAGTATATCGTTGGCGGCTCATGAAAAACAATATCGAAAAAAAGTCTATAAGCTTTGTCAAAAAGCCAATTTAATGTTTATTTCTTGTCCAACTGCCTGGATTGATGCAAGAAGAACAGAAGAGTTAACTGTTTCTCACAATGCCGTTACACCAGTTGATGAGTTGACATCTTATAATTTAAAGGTTGCTTTGGGTACTGATAATATTGCTGATATTTATAAACCATTTACTTTGCCTGAGATGTGGATGGAGCTTAGATTTTTGCTTGAAGCCAATCATTTTTATGAAATTGAAAAATTGGTTGAGATAGCAACGATAAATGGATTAAAAGTTTTGGGATTAAAATAAATGTTTAATCAAAATTTTCCTGTCTTTAATGCCTCAGGTATTTGGTGTACGACAAAAGAACAACTTAAGGAGTTGGGAAAAAGTGAGGCTTCGGCAATTGTTTTTAAAACAATGACGCTTTTGCCTCGTCAGGGTAATCCTGAACCTCGGTTTTTTTTAGGAAATGATTTTTCTTTAAATAGTATGGGGTTGCCAAATTTAGGCATTGATTATTATTGTCAGATTGTTTCTGATTTAAAAAAATATAAAAAGCCATTAATTGCCTCAATTGCTGGTTTTTCGAAGAGTGAGTTTTTAGTTTTATTTGATAAAGTTAATAAAGTTTCTTTTGACATGGTTGAAGTTAATCTTTCTTGTCCCAATCTTGAGGGAAAAGGTCTTTTTGCTTATGATTTAAAAACTTCTTTTTCAATTCTTAAAAAGATTATGAAAAAAACCAAGAAAAAAGTAGGCGTGAAACTACCACCATATTTTGAACGGGAAACAATAAAAAAAGTGGTGCAAGAATTTTTGAAGTTAAAAATTGATTTTGTTACTTTGGTTAACTCCTATCCTTTGGGATGTTATATCGATGTTGAAAAGGAAGAAATGGTGATAAAACCAAATTTAGGAATTGGTGGATTGGGAGGAAAAATTCTTCAGCCAATTGCTTTAGCTCAAGTAGTTTTGTTTTATCAATACTCAGAAGGAAGATTGCCGATTGTGGCGATTGGGGGGATAGAGGAAGTTTATGATATTTATCGTTATGCCTTAGCAGGAGCTTGCGCTTTTGGAATAGGAACAAGACTTTGGAGTGAGGGACCAAAAGTTTTTTCTCGTTTAAAAAAAGAGTTGAAAAAGTTATTGGCGCAAAAAAAGGTTAAAAGTTTAAAGGAGAAAATTGGCAAAGTAAAATTTTTATAGCTATGAAAAACAAAGAAAAACTAATGCTTTCTCTTTTTAAAATTGGGGCAATTAAGTTTGGTTCTTTTAAGTTAAAATCAGGGATGACTTCACCAGTTTATATTGATCTTCGAGTTTTGGTGTCATATCCTAAAGTTTTAAAACAAGTGGCCAAAGCCTATCTTTCAGTTTTGGAGAAATTAAAATTCGATCGAATGGCGGCTATTCCTTATACGGCAATTCCAATTGTTTCAGCAATAAGTTTTTACAACGGCAAGCCCTGGCTTTATACCCGAAAAGAAATAAAAGATTATGGCATAAAAAAACAATTTGAGGGAGAGTATAAAGTTGGGGAGAGGGTGGTTTTGGTTGATGATATGATAACAACTGGAGCTTCTAAGATTGAGGCGATAAAACCACTTACTGATGCGGGGCTTATCATCAAAGATATTGTTGTTTTGTTTGATCGTAAGCAGGGAGGAAGACAGTTTTTAGAGGAAAAAGGGTTTAGACTTTACTCGGTTTTGACTTTAAAAGAATGGCTTGATTTACTGCTTAAGAAAAAAAAGATAAAAAAGGAAAAATATGATGAGGTGATAACTTTTCTTAAAAATTCAAAATTCAAAATGCAAAATGCAAAATGACAATTCAAAATTTAAAATTAATTTCATTAAAAAACTAAAAAATATTGTTAAAAAAAATAATTCGCTTCTTTGCGTTGGGTTAGATACAGATACTGATAAAATTTCTAAAAAATTTAACGATCAGTTCGAATTTAATAAATATATTATTGATACGACTTTTGACTTAGTTTGTTCATATAAATTAAACACCGCTTTTTATGAGGCTATAGGATATAAGGGGATTTTAGCGTTGAAAAAAACTTGTGATTATCTGCGAAAAAAGTATCCAGAAATTCCCATAATTATTGATGCCAAAAGAGGAGATATTGGCAATACTAACTTTGGCTATCTGAGGTTTATTTTTGATTATCTTTTTGCTGATGCGGTAACTGTTAATCCATACTTAGGTGAGGAGGCTTTGGCGCCTTTTTTAGCCCAAAAAGATAAGGGAGTGATTGTTTTGTGCAAGACTTCCAATTCTGGTGCCGGTGAGTTTCAAGATTTAGTATTAAGTAGCAAGTATCAAGGATTAAGTATTAATGGTAAAATTAAATTATATCAATACGTTGCTTATCAAGTGGTAAAGAAGTGGAACAAAAACAAAAATTGTCTTTTAGTTGTTGGGGCAACCTATCCGAAAGAACTTAAAGAGGTAAGAAAGATTGTTGGGGAGGATTTTTGGATTTTGGTGCCTGGAGTTGGGGCTCAAGGTGGGGATTTGAAAGAAACTTTAAAAGTGGGATTAAGCTCAAAAAAAGAAGGATTAATTATCAATTTGTCGCGAGCTATTATTTTTTCCTCAAACCCCCGTAAGGAAGCAGAAAAATGGTATATGGAGATGAAGAGGGTAGTAAGTAGTAAATATTAATGATTGATAAACAATCACTAATAAATTTTATTTTTTTAAGATGTATTTAATATAATTTAATATAATAAACTTCCTAAGGCTCCTAATCCAGCAACCATCACCGCAAAACTACCTCTTGGGCCTAAAGAGGTAATAATTGATTCTTTTAAATCAGGGGGAATTGGAGGAATACGAGTGTTGTCTGAAGTATAATAAATTACAAAAGGAGAAAGACCTTTTGCCCGACAGATAAGATAGAGATAGTATGATTCCATATCAATTAGGAGTCTGATTTTATCGCGATAAGGAATATCGTCTCTTTCTCTTATTGCTTGTTGGGCTTTTTTTATATCACTTAAGGTTTGGAGTAATACTCCTTCTGATTGAAAAATTGCCTCAATTTGATCAGCATCAACAATCACCGGCAAAGGAATATTATATACTCTCAACAAATTGGTAAATAGTTGAGGATCAAAATTATTAATTGAGCAGACATATTCAGGAGAAACAACACGACCAACCCGAGCACCTAAATTATTTTCTCCATCCCATTGTAAGGTGGCGCCAACTTTTCCAAAAAAAACTACCTTTTGTACTTTAAGTATCAAATCAGAAATGGCCTCGATTAAGCCATAGGTGTTATCACCAAGAGGATAAGAAAAGTTTAAGATTTGTTTTCCTTGACGTTTTAGCTCTAAGATAATATTTTTTAAATCGTCAATTATAGGAGCTTTTTTAAGTTGATGAATATAAGCTTCATCTAAATTTGAAAAGTCATAATAGTCAACCGGATCTCCTAAAGCAGTTTCGTTTGGTTCCAATATTCTTTTGATTATACCCATACTTCTTAGTCGATTAAATATTCTTTCTTTTATTTCTTTTAATTTTTGATCTTGACCATTATATCTTGATAAAAATTGAAGATACATAAATCGAGTAAGAGTATTTCTAGTTAATTTATCTAGTTTTTCTTTTTTTATTGAAGGTGGAAGAAGATCGAGAGGTTTTCCATTCTGATTGGCTTCTTGGTTAGCTGAAAGATATTTTAAATCTTCTTCTCTCAAAAGAGGAATGGCTAAAATTAAAGGAAAAGTAAATTCGTTACCAAGAACGATTGAATCAGGAGGCGATAAATTTTCTTCCTCCATTCTTAAACCAATTTTTATCACCGCATCATATAAAGCTAATTTATGTTTTTCTTTTGTTTCTCTTAGTGACGAAAGGGGAGAGACTCCTTCGTGTGATGCATTGGAAAGATATAAACCCCCAGAAGAATTTGCCCAATTTTTAAGATCTTCAAAAGTCCACCGTTTTTCTTTAGGAAAGAATTTGTTTATTAGGGCAAGAAGTTTTTTTCTAGCTTTACCCACTTTTGGTAAAAGATGGGGTTGATTAATTGAAAGTTTTACTAAAAATCTTGTCATTTCATAAAATCCTAAAAAACTCATTAGTTCTAAAAAATCAGTGGGAAGATTTGTTTGGTTGTTGATTGTGTGACGTCTGATTTCAAAATAAATGTGTAAGTTACCGTTTTCATCTACTTCTTCAAAATAGCGTCGGCCACGAGCAGTAGGTCTTTTTAATGCTTGTGTTTTTTCTAAATCTTCTTCAAATCTTTCGGCAAAGTGAATTTGAACTCTTTCTCCATTTTTTATTCTTTCAAAAATTTCTTGGATGGTTTGACTATTGGCAAGTCTTGGTAATAAATATGATAATTTTTCTACATAGTCTGACAAAGAAGGTTTGGTTCTAAAAGTTTTTTCTTTTCCTTGTGTAAGTGCAACATGATAGGGTTTTTGAATATTTAAAAGAAGAGTGTTGGGATAGTTAAAAACAAGACCTCGAAGCCATGAGGGACCAAAAATTTCACCTTCAACTAATCCCTCCCAAATTCTTGGGTATTGTTTAAAAACTAATTTTTCTGTTTCTTTAATGTATGGGATTTTTAACGGTGTTTTTTTTCCATAATTTTTTTGAAAAATTTTTTAATAAAAAAGAAAGATTGTTTTCAACGAAGAGCTAAAATTAAAAGAAATTTTTTGTTGATTTTTATGAACTTAATAATTCTCATATTATGACCTTATTATACCATATTTTAGATTTTTTTATATCTTAAATAAAAAAACAAAGATAAAAAATCAACTTTCAATTTATTTCAGTTTGTTTATTTTTAACGTTTAAAGTTTAGAGTTGAACGTTTAACTTTTAATGTTATAATTTACTTATGTTCACCCCATCCCCAAAAATTCTAAAAAACTACGCCAAAGTAATGGTTGATTTTGCTTTAGGAAAAGGGGCGGGGATAAAAAAAGGTGAGGTAGTTTATCTTGTTTATGATTTGGAGGCAAAACCTTTGGCTTTGGCTGTTTATCAGCGGATTTTGGAAAAAGGCGCTCACCCAATTGTCAAAAGCGCGGATGAAGATTTTGAAAAAGTATTTTTTGAAAAAGCAACCGATGACCAGCTAAAATTTACTCCTAAAAAATACTTAAAATCTTTAGTTGATACGATCGATCATAGGCTTTACTTGATAGCTCCTTCTGATCCATTTTTACTAAAAAATATTGATCCCAAAAAAATAATTTTGGCTAACTTTTCCCGTCAGATTTTAAAAAAATGGATTTTGGAGAAAGAAGATAAAGGAAAGTTAACATGGTCGCTTTGTTTATATGGGACGCCCGGTTTAGCCAAAGAAGCAGGTTTGTCGATTGAAGAATTTTGGGGAGAGATTATTAAAGCTTGTTTTTTGGATAAAGATGATCCTATTTTATTTTGGCGGGATGTTTTTTTAAAAATAAATGACTTAATTAAAAAAATGAATCAGCTTCCGGTTGAAAAATTTCATATTATTTCAAAAGACACTGATTTTTATATTCTTTTGGGTGAAAAAAGGATTTGGCGAGGGGGAAGGGGTGCCAATATTCCATCGTTTGAGATTTTTACCTCCCCTGATTGGCGGGGGACTGAGGGAAAAATTTATTTTAACTATCCATTATATCGTTATGGCAATCTAATTGAGGAGATTTACTTGGAATTTAAAGAAGGAAAAGTGATTAAGGCAAAAGCGAAAAAAAATGAAAAGTTGCTTCAACAGATTATTTTTAAACAAGAAAATGCTGATAAAGTGGGTGAGTTTTCTTTAACCGATAAACGTTTTTCTCGCATATCAAAATTTATGGCCAATACTTTATATGATGAAAACTTTGGAGGTAATTTTGGAAATTGTCATATTGCTTTGGGTTCATCTTATCATGATTGTTTTTCTTCTGATAAGAAAAAAATGAAGAAAAAAGATTGGGAAAAATTGGGATTTAATGATTCAATTGAGCATTGTGATATTATCAATACTCAAAAAAAAGAAGTTTATGCCATCTTAAAAAATGGGGTCAAAAAACTTATTTACAAAGATGGGATATTTGTGATATAAATAAATAATAAACTTTTTATGTCTTTAACCGACATTTTAAAAACAGAAAGGATTATTAAAGTAGATGAAGACGAAGTCCTTTCTTCAGTATTAAATAAATTGGGAAGCTCTCATGATGCTGCTTTTGTTTTTTCTAAAAAAAACCAGTATTTGGGAGCGATTAATCCTTACTATTGTTTTATTAAATCTTCTTATCCGGCAAATGCTAAAGTTAAACACTGTCTTTTTCATCCACCAAAAGTTTATTTAGATACTTCTTTAGTTAAAATTGCTTCTTTGATGATTGAATCAAAAGTTCATTATCTGCCAGTTTTTTTAGATAAAAACAAAGAAGAATTTGTGGGAATTATTTCCGCTCGAAGACTGCTTTCTTATTTTAAAAATCTTGATTTGTTTAAGGTAAAAATTGCCGAGATTTTAAAAAACAAAAAACCATTGATGACCATTGAAGAAAATGAATCAATTGGAAAAGCAATCAATATTTTTCGAAAGACTCGTTATTCAAAACTAGTGGTAGTAAATGGGGGGGGAAAACTTAAAGGAGTTTTGAGTTATTTTGATTTAATTGCTTATTTGGCTTTACCAAAGACAAAAGAAGCCGCCGGTGATAAAAAAGGAGAAAAAACTAGTTTTTTAAATTTACCAGTAAAAAACTTTACTAAAACTTATGTGATTGTTTTAAAAAAAGATGATTTTTTGATTGATGTAATTAATTTAATTTTAGAAAAGAAAATTGGCAGTGTAATAATTCCTAATGAAGAGAGAAAGCCAGAAGGGATAGTGACCACCCGTGACATTCTTCAGTTTTTTATTCAAAATAATGCTTCTTACAAAAAACCCAAAAACTCTACCCCCAGATTTGGAGGTTTTTGACTTAAAATGAATATAAATCTTAGTTTATGAGAAAAACAATTTTGTTTTTAATTTTAGTTCTAGCACTTTTTTTTCGTTTTAATCATTTAAACTGGGATCAAAATCATCATCTTCATCCGGATGAAAGATTTTTGACCATGGTGACTTTGGCAATGAGACTACCACAAAGTTTTGAAGAATATTTTCATCAACAAAAATCTCTTCTTAATCCGTCAAATATTGGTTTTAATTTTTATGTTTATGGGATTTTTCCTTTGGTTTTAACAAAGTCTTTGGCAGTTAACTTGGGGATGGATAATTATGATCAAATTGCTCTTTTGGGACGGTTTTTGTCGGCTTTCGTTGATTTTTTAACGGTTGTTTTAGTTTATAAAGCAACTAAGTTATTAATCGGTGGTTTTAAAAGCGTTTCGCCTTTCACGTTACATTTTATTCCTTTATTTTCAGCCTTTTTTTATGGCGTTTCTGTTTATCCTATTCAATCAGCCCATTTTTTTACCACCGATACTTTTTTAAACTTTTTTATGTTTGGTAGTTTTTATTTTGTTTTAAAAGCGATAAAACACAATCGTTTAACTTTATATTTATTTTTTTCATCACTCTTTTTTTCCTTAGCATTAGCTTCAAAGATTTCTGCCTTGTATATTTTACCTCTAAATTTAGGGATTTTGTTTTTAACAAAGACTGTCTTTATTAAAGACTGTCTTTTTAAAAGACAGTCTTTGTTTAAGATATTGGGAGCAATCTTTTTTGGAGGGTTGTATCTTATAGTTTGTTATTTGTTTCTCCGTTTGTTTAATCCTTATTATTTTGAGAATCCTTCTTTTTTTGATTTTACCTTAAATAATAATTTCTATCAAAGCATTAAGTTGCTAAAAACTTTTACCGCAAAAGAAGCGTGGTATCCACCATCAGTTCAGTGGATAGAAAAACCTTGGTATGGATTGTTGTTGACAACTTTTTTAGTGGGGTTGGGACCGGTAAACTTTATTATTTGTTTTGCGGGTTTAGTTTATGTTTTAATAAATTCAAAATTCAAAATGAAAATCTCAAAATTAAAATTAAAAATTAAAAATTATCATTTAATAATTTTTTTAATTATTGTTTGGGTTTTGGGATATTTTGTCTATCAGTCTTCTCAGTTTGTTAAATCAATTCGCTATACCATATATCTTTATCCTTTTTTTGCTATTTTTGGAGGGTGGGGAATTTTTGTTATCCTGAGTTTATTTCAGAATCTTTCAAATAAGATACTGAAACAAGTTCAGCATAATAAATTGGTAAGATTTCGAAAAAAATTTAGAATAACATATTTTTTATATTTCACACGACACGTTACACGTTACACGTTATACGTTATTCTTTTAATTTGGCCTTCACTTTTTTCTACCATTTATTTTCATCCCCATACTCGTATTGAAGCCTCCGAGTGGATTTATAAAAATTTAAAAAATGGTAGTTTTATTTTGGGTGAACATTGGGATGATCCTTTACCACTTTCTTTGGAGAAAAACTTTGGTAAATTTTTTCAAGTTGAGCTTTTGCCAGTTTTTGATCCAGATATTCCTGAAAAATGGCAGAAAATTGAAGAACTTTTAAAAAAAGCTGATTATTATGTATTATCATCCAATCGAGGATGGGGAAGTATTCCAACAGTTCCTTCCCGCTATCCTTTAATGAGTCAATATTATCAAGCTTTATTAAATGATGATTGTGTAAAACAAAAAAAATTAGTTGGTGTTTGTTATAAAAAAATAAAAACGTTTGAACCTTATTATTATAAATTTATAAAATATCCTGATAGTTGGGTAGAGGAGGCTTTTACTGTTTATGATCATCCAACAGTGTTAGTGTATAAAAAAATATAAATTAAACTTTCCTTAACACAAAAAACACAGCCGCTGAGTTTTGTGGAGAATGGAAAGAAACTTGTTTTTTAATGAACTTATCAACTCTCAAAAATTTATACCACAAAGGAAAAATCACCCAACAACCAAAGATTTTATAGGTTAAAAGCGATGGAGTAGAGAAGTAGTGAAAAAGATCTAAAAATTGCGCATTATTTTTGGAAAGATAACCAATTTTTTCAATAACAGAAAAACCATTTTTCTCAAAAACTTTTTCCCAGGAAGATAAACTCAATAGGTTATAATGTTTTTGTTTTTTATTCATAAATGAAACGTATCTATCACCAAAAAACTTTCTTCCTAACATAAACTCGCACCATTTATCAGTCATCACTGTTGTTAAAAAATATCCGTTTTTCTTTAAAACACGATTGATTTCTTTTAAAGATTTTTCTAATTTTGGTATATGTTCTAAAACACAGTTTGAGATAACAGTTTTAAAATAACTATTTTTAAAGGGAATTTTTTCACCATCATAAATGACGATTTTTTTATAGATTTTTTTGTTTATTATTTTTAAAGTTCTTTCGTTTTTTATATCCAAACCAACATCAACAAAATTTTTTCCAAGAGTAATTTGCGTAAAAAACCCATCACCGCAACCAAAATCTAAAATTTTTTTCTTGATATATTTTTTAAATTTCTGAAAAAGGTAGGCTTCTTGAGGTCGAATCAAAGCCATAAACGCCGGTCGATTTTCAAGATATTTTTTGATAAAAAAACTTAGATTTTTAATCATATTTAGATTGTTGCGCCAATCTTTTCTTGACCGCTTCGGTCGAATTCGGGTTGATATAACCGATTAGATCATCATAAAATTTATAAACCTTTTTAATATCAAAAATTTTTTGCGCGTTTTTAATTAAGTTTTTATTGGTATATTTTTTTTTATTTTTTAAAATTTTAATGATTGCGTTAGCTAATTTTTCTTCATTTTTTGGTTCAACAACTTCTCCCATTTTGGTTAAATAAATAGGAATTTTAACACCCGGTAAATTGGTGGCAACAACTGGTGTTCCCAAAAGCATGGCTTCAGCCTGAACCATCCCAAAAGCTTCAGTTGAGTTTACAGATGGCAAAACTAAAACATCAATGGTTTTATAAAAGGCGCCAAGTTGTTTTTCGTTTAGATTTCCTAAAAAAAGATGATTTATTTTTTTCTCATCAAGCATTTTTTTAATTTTTTTAAAATAACTTTCCTCTCCTGTAACATCTTTGCCATAGGGACCAGCAAAAACCAAAGTATAAATTTTAACGTTTAACGTATAACGTGTAAGAGAATTTATAAGATATTCGAGTCCTTTTTCTTGGGCGATTCGGCCGGAAAAACCAATCCAGATATTTTTTCCTTTTTGTTTTCTAAGTTTTTGATAAAAGTTTTTGTCAACTGAAAGTTTTTTAATTGGTGGAAGAGTAAAGAGAACTTTGTTTTTAATTTTTTTATAAATTGAAAAATTTTCCAAGTAGTTTTTGGTATAGGCAATGATTTTATCTGATAAAAGAAGTTGGAGTTCAACGATTTTGTTGGCAAGGAAAACTATTACATCGTTAAAGAGATCCCGAAATAAGCTTGTCCTCCGATTTGAAGAGTGAAGGATGACAAGTGAGTAAGATTTTTTTTCATTAAACAAAAAACAATGAAGAAGAGATAAGGTTTTTTTCTTAAAAATTTTTGCCAAAAGCATAAGGGGAAGGCCTTCAACATTTGGTTGATTAAAAAAGACTAAATCTGCTTGTTTTATTTCTTTTAAAAAATAAAATAAAGATTGAGGTGAGATAAAACCTTTAGATAATCGAAAAAGGTAGGGAAGATATAAAATTTTTAAATTTTTAATTTTTAATTCTTTAATCTTATTTTCCTTATGATTAAAAGTTAAAACAGTAATTTGGTGATTTTTTGATAAATAGTTTAAAATTTTCCAAGGATAGGTAGTTAGACCACTGGTATAGGGATAAAAATAAGATGAGAAAAAAAGGATTTTTATAAAAGATTTTCTTTTTGCCATCTGATTAATTCTTTTAAACCTTTTAAAAAGTTAGTTTTTGGTTGCCAGTTTAAAAGTTTTTTTGCTTTTTTGTTTTTAGAGACAAAATATTTTTGGTCACCAATTCGTGTTTTATCAAAATAAATTGGGATTTTATAACCAAACTCTTTTTCTAAAATTTTTATCACCTGAAGAAGAGAATAGGCATTATTTTTACCCCCGCCAATATTTATTGCTTGGCCTTTTACTTTTTCAATATTTTTTATTGATTTTTCATAGGCTTCAACTAAATCATTAACATACAAAAGATCTCTTATTTGTTTTCCATCCCCAAAAATAGTAATTGCTTTTTTCAATAAAAATTGTTTGGCAAAATGAGCTACCCACCCTTGATCTTCAACCCCCAGTTGATGGGGACCGTAAATACAAGACTGACGAAAAACAACAGTTTTTAAACCAAAAATTCGCTGATAATCAAGAAAATAACAGTCGGCGGCTCCTTTTGAACAACCGTAAGGAGAGATAAAATCAAGGGGCGTGTTTTCATCAACAGGAGAAAATTTTTTCATTGCTTTCAAATCACCGTAAACTTTGTTGGTTGATGAATAAATAACTATTGCTTTGGGATTGTTTTTTCGAAGATATTCAAGAAGAATAAAGCTATCAACTAAATTATTTTGAAAATCATTTTTTGGGTTTTTAATTGAGGTTGTTAATGCAGTTTGGCCAGCAAGGTGAATGACCACTTCTGCTTGATTTAGAAAAGATTGATAGTTTTTTATTGAAGAAACATTACTTTTAATAATTTTTATTTTTGGAAATTTTTTTTTTAAAAATGAAGCATTTTTTTCAACACCTAATCTTGAAAAATTGTCAACAATGGTTATTTGATGATTTTTTTTAGCAAAATAAATAGCGGTATTTGTTCCAATAAAACCAACACCACCAGTAATTAGAATTTTCATTTTTTTAAAAAAGAAATTATTTCTTTTAAGTTTTTAAATTTATATTTATATTTTATTCCTCTATCTAACAAATTATAAATCCAAAAAATTTTTGTTTTTTTTATACTTTTTAGATGTTTTACAATGTCCCAATTATCTTCAACAAACACATCAAGGTTTAGTTTTTTAATCATTTTTTCTTTGTAAAAATGCGGTTGGTCATTTTTTTTATTGTAGTACCAGCCGGAAAAAAGATTTTCAGGATCGATTTTTTTCTTCCAAAATAAAAAATCTTCCTTTAGTGATTCGTATCTTGCTGAAACAACATACACTTTTATTTTCTTCTGTTTGATAAGTTTTTTTATTTCTTCAATTCCAGGTGAAGGGAAAAGACTTGATTTGTGGAGTAAAAGCCAAATAAACTGTTCAAGTTTATTTCTTGGGTAATAAAATTGGTCGGTTTTTCTTTTTAAGATATACTTTTTTATAAAGTAAATAATAGGCCGAAAGATTCTTGTTGGATTGTAAAGCAAAACTCCATCTAGATCAAGACCAACTTTAAGTAATCCTTGGGGTTGTTTTATATTTAAATCTTTATTTTTTTCCGAATTAACTTGAGCAGCTTGAGTAATTGATTGTTTTTTCATTGAAAATAAATTATACTAATAAAAAGTCAAAACTCAAATGTCAAAACTCAAAACTAATTATAATTTTAAGCTTTTGACTTTTAATTTTTAATTTTTTTATGTTGCCAATTCTTTTTTCAATCGGTCCGATAAAAATCTATACTTTTGGTGTTTTTTTGGTGTTAGCCTTTTTTTGGGGATCTTTTTTGCTTTGGAGGTTAATTCGTTTAACCGCTTTTAAAGAGGAGGAAGTTTTTGATGGATTATTTTTTGCTTTGGGTACTTCTTTATTTTTTGGCCGACTTTTTTATGTTGTTTTAAATTTTTCTGATTTTGGTTTTTCTTTGTTAAAGTTTATTTTAATAAATGGCTATCCCGGTCTTTCTTTATATGGGGCTTTGTTTGGTGGTTTTTTGGGTCTTTTTATATTTTGCCTCTTTAAAAAATTAAAGTTTTTTCTTCTTATTGATTATTTTATCCCCCCTTTGTTTTTAGCTTTGGCCTTTGGCAAACTAGGTAGTTTTTTTTCTGGGGTAGAAGTAGGGACAAAGACTAAATTTTTTTTAGCAGCAAAATTTATCGGTTTTGATGGATTAAGACATTTAACTTCTTTTTATGAAAGTTTACTTTTCTTTTTAGGTTGCTATTTGGCTTATCAATTTCTTTTTTTAGTAAGAAAAGACAAGCTTTCTTTAGGTTTTCTTTTTTATTTTTTCTTTTGGTTTTTTTCTTTGGTTTATTTTCTATTTGACAAATTTAAGGAGGGTTATTTATACTTTTTTGGTTTGAGCTTTAATTTGATTGTTTCTCAAATAATCCTCTTGACAACGACGGGTTATTTTCTTTATTATTTTAGAAAGCCAATTGTTATTAATTTAAAAAAATATGGCCAAAACATTTTCTTCCGAATTTATAAATTTACAGAAAAGAAGATTAGAAGAGGATTTAAAAGATCTTCTTCAAAAGATTGAAACTTTAAAACAAGAAGATCCTTTTTCTGACCCAGATCATGCCTCCGATAACGCTGCCGTTGATACCGATGTTCGGGAACAAGTGGGTCATGAGACGGTTGAGGCTCAGATTAAGGATTTAAATTATCAAGTTTCTGAAATAAAAGCGGCATTGCTGAGGATTAATAAAGGAAAATATGGTATTTGTTTAAAATGCGCAAAACCCATCCCCGAAGCGCGTCTTGAACTTATTCCCGAATCGGCATATTGTATCGATTGCGAGAAAAAATTAAGGGTGTAAATTTTTATTCCATTTTGTTTAAGGATGGTTTTATATAATTTTATTTAAATGGGGAAAAAGTTTTTAAAAGGAGAAATTACCACCGTTGTTGCTTTGGGAACCTTGATTATTTTGGGGGTTTCTTCTTTTTTTTCTTCAATGTTTTTGAATAAAAAGAAACAAATATTTCAACATCCAAAAGCTACTGAAACTGTTTCTTATGAAAGATGCACATTTGAATCTCAGGGTAGAAGATATATTTTTTTTAGAAGAAATGGAGGGATGCCTGTTTGTGATTTAAATTTGATTAAAGCCGGAACAACAGATAATCCAATTGATGCTTGGCTTATTCGGACTGATGTTGAGGTTGGTCAATGCAGAGTGGTTAACAATAATGCAAATCAGCAATGTGGAGGAAATTGGGATGATTGGTGTTACTATTTTAATGCTCAGCAATCAGGAAGTCGTTGTCTTAAACGTGATTCATCATGCGATAACGGTGTATGTTTAGTTAATCAACAGCCAACAGTTCAACCTACATCTAATACTTCAGCCAATAATAATAATCAGTCAACTTTGACAACTTCAGCCTGTTTTTCAATGACGGCAGAGTTTGAGGTCAGACAATTTGAAAACAGAAAGTCTTTTTACGCATGGGTTAAATTTATCAGTCAAAGAGGTGGTAATATTAAGCTTGAGTACAATGGTATACATGTGGCAGGATGGAATCGTTTTTTAGGTGGTACTTTTACTTATTCTCCTCAATGGACCCAACCTCATTCGCCGGGTAATGAAGCGGGAATTGCTTCTTTGATAAACGGTCAGTCAATGCCTTTTACTTATCGGGGGATACATTCTGGTTGTAATCCCCAAGATTTTATTTTAAATTGTTCTATTGGTGTTGATCAGATGGGTAATCCTTCGGTTTCTGGCAATGGTTGTATTTGTCGCAATTGTCATTTAATGACTTTCATACCTTCTTTAACACCAACCCCAACACCAACACCAACACCAACCCAAAACCTAACACTAAACAACAGACAAGCGCCAACCCCAACCCCAACACCAACACCAACCTCAACACCAACACCTCCTTTATTAACAGAAACTGGTATTTTGGCTAATCCAGGTAAATTAATAATAGAAAATGTTACAAATGATAAAATTTTAAAATTAGAAGCAATTTCTTTACAAGGAGTCATTTTTTTTAATAATTATGAATATCTTTCAGTTGAAATATCTCCTCGTCAATCTTATGAATATGATTATTCAAGATTTTGCACAGTGTACAGAAAAATTCTATCAGGTCATATTGCTTACTATTCATCTGAGGATAACTTTAAATTTGTTAAATTTAAATCAATTTCTTTATCATGTGATTATTATTTATTAATTGGTATTGATTAAAAATAAATTATTTTAATTTATGTTAAAGAAAAATTTTTTTAAATTTTTTTTAGCTATTTTTTTAAGTATATTTTTTTCAAATCTTTTAATAAAAAATGTTTTTATTGCTAACTCTCCAAAAATTAGGCCTACTTTAGGTTATTATTTAGCTCAGAAATTTTTTCCAAAAGATTTATCTAATAAAATAAACAGAAAAAATAATGTTAATATTGAAAAAACCCAAAATAATGATTTAATATTTTCTCAAATAAATAAAAATAATTTTATTCCTATAAATAAAGGAGTTTATGCTAGCGATTTGAAAAAAGGTAGTTATCTTTTGATAAAAGAAAATGAAGTTGAATGGATAATATACACTTTTACCATTAATGGTAAGGAAATAAAAATTAAAGTTCCCAAAGGTGAGTCGATTCCAAATCAGAAAGTATTGGAAGAATTATATAAATAATTTTTTTAATCATTTAGAAAGCTGAATTTATCTCCTAAATTGTTGTAATTATTTGAATAAGATGTGATTTTTTTAGTCATGAGTGATTATGTCTCTACAGGATGCTCCCTGGATGATAACCAAATATGATTGCAAACTTAATTAATTTGGATATATACTTTTTCTATGACAGAAATTCCCACCTCTGTGATTTTCAACTTTATTCTTTTTTTAGGTGTTCCTTTTTTTACCGCCTACTTTTTTCAAAAAATAAAAATTTCTCCGATTGTTGGTTATCTTTTGGGTGGCGTGATTTTGGTTAATCTTTTTGGTAATTTTTTTTCGGTTGAGGCAGTAAACAATTTAGCTTATCTTGGGATTATTTTTCTTTTGTTTACTATCGGTTTAGAGCTTAATTTTTCTCGTCTTTTAACTTTAAAAAGATTAATTATTTTGGGAGGAAGTCTGCAGATTCTTCTTTCGATTTTTTTTATCACCCTTATTTCTTTAATCTTTAAATTTTCTTTTTTAGAGTCATTTTTGATAGGAATTGCTTTATCATCATCATCAACTTCATTAGTGGCCAAAATTATTGAAGAGAGGGGAGAGGAGAGTAGTTTTTTGGGAGAGCTTGCCATTGGTATTTTGATGTTTCAAGATTTGGCTTTTATTCCCTTTATGATTATTTTTTCTACCTTAAACGCAAAAACTGTTTCTTTTTTTAATCTAAGTTTTAACGTTTTAAAAAGCATGATTGAGGCTTTTTTTATAATCTACTTTCTTTTTTACTTTGGCAAAAGATTAATCCCCAAAATCTTTCATCAAGTTAGCCAAACTTCCCGGCAGCTTTTAAATTTTTTTACCATTTTTTTTATTTTTATAATCATCGGTCTTTCCCAATTTTTTAAAATTCCTATTTTGGTAACTGTTTTTGTGATTGGGGTTTTGTTAGCCCAGACTTTAGAACATCATCATATTTTTTCAGAGATAAGACCCTTGCGCGATCTTTTGGCGATTATCTTTTTTGTTTTTGTTGGCGCCCATATTAAGCTTTATTTTATTTTCCCCTTTTTACCAAAGATTTTTCTTTTTACCTTCATTTTGATTTTGACAAAGGCGTTAATTATTCTTTTAATCTTTCTTTTTTTCCGTTTTCATTCAAAAACTGCTTTTTATTTGGCTTTATATCTTTTTCAAATCGATGAAGATGCTTTTATTTTAATGTCAACCGCTTTTGCCAATGGCGTTTTAAGTTATGATAATTATTTATTTGTGACAACTTCAGTTCTTTTTACTTTAATGATTACTCCTTATTTTATCGAAAACAAAGAAAAAATATATCAGTTGGTGAGAGATTTTTTAAAAAGATACTTTCCTATTCTTGAGAAATTTATCACTCACAAAATTGATCGCGATCAATCACCAATTGATTTACTGTCGATTAAAGATCATGTAATTATTTGTGGTTATGGTCGGGTAGGCAGTTTTATTGGTCGGTCTTTACTTTTGGCCAATATTCCATTTTTGGCGATTGATTATAACTTTCATTTAGTGGAGAAAGCAAAAAAGGAAGGG